>Ga0209296_1000046_pt1 | contig 109757 bp, 157 predicted proteins | sample S_130206_EF_Meta_FD_187319 | JGI IMG/M metagenome (GOLD analysis project Ga0209296, IMG submission 187319) | Freshwater microbial communities from Lake Simoncouche, Canada to study carbon cycling - S_130206_EF_MetaG (SPAdes) (version 2) | ecosystem: Environmental > Aquatic > Freshwater > Lake ... | reverse complement strand
GCATCGGCAGTAATAATAACGTCACCTGAGACAGTTTGAAGAACTTTTTGTCCGTTAACATATAAAGATCCTGGACCAACATATATATCTCTAAACATATAAGAAGCAGAGCCTAAGTCATATGTATTGTTTGTGGCTGGAATAATATGTCCAGTAACACTGGCTCCAGCAATTACTGGGCTTGTTAATGTTTTATTTGTAAGTGTTTCTGAACCTGCAAGTGAAACTACATCTGCATCAGATATTGCTGTATTTAATTGAGCAAGAGTTGATGTAACAGTGTTTGAAGCAAGTGAGATTGTCTTGTTTGTTAAAGTTTCTGTGCCAGCAAGAGAGGCTACATCAGCATCAGAAACTGCAGTATTTAATTGTGCAAGAGTTGATGTAACAGTGTTTGTACCAAGAGAAATTGATTTATTAGTAAATGTATCAGTTGAATCTTTAAGAACAACTGTTCCAGTTGCATTTGGAAGTGTAATTGTACGGTCAGCAGTTGGATCTGTTACTACAAGGGTAGTTTCATAAGAGTCAGCAGTAGCGCCCTCAAAAGTAATACTTGTACCAAAAGAAGGATCAACTGTTGAGTTAATATCGGCAAAGTAGTCTATGTCAGCCCAGTGATTTGTACCATCACCAATTTTAAATTTATTTGTATCTGATTCCCAACCCATTTCGCCAGCATTTAATACTGGGTTAGCAGATGTCCATTGTGCTGCAGTACCTCTGCGCTGTTGCATTCTAGTTGCCATTTATAACTCCTTTGGTGTATATGTATATTATAACAGATAATTAATTAAAATTATCTATAGCCGTTCCACCATCATATGTTGCTTCAAATGATGCTGTATTGTATAACCCCGCACTAACAAGAACTCCAGGTTCGTTATATGCTCCACCACTAATAAAAGTGCTGACAATTAATCCACTACCGTCAATTGCTGTATCATGAATGTGGTCTTGAAGAACTTCTGCATCTTCAAGAGTAGCCATTGGATACCATTCTCCACTGTAGTAAACGTGAAGTCTTTCAGTTAACGTATCAAACCATAACCCACCATTACTTGGTGATACTGGTGCTGTTAATCCTGCAGGAATCGTTGGGGTTCCAACCGCTGTATCTACATATAGTTTTGTTGCTGCATGTGAATTTTCAGTAGGAGTGGCAACTGTGACTGTTGATCCAAAAGTACCGCCAAGGGCTACGTTTATCCCGTGCTTTACTTTAAAGTCTTTGTTTACTGTTGCCACTTCCGACCTCTATTTCTTTTTATGCTTCGATATAAGTTTTGCTTACTTTAACAGCAGTATCTGCTGATGCACCAGTTACTTGAAGAAGAACGTTTCCACCGCTGTAAACAGCGTTAGTTGTTCCTAGTTCGGCATTGCTAATTACATCTGCATATTCTGTTAAGTAAACGTTATTTGATCCATCAACTGTAACAAGTAATTCAATTACTTCAATATCATTACCTTTTTTCATTTGTACGATATATTTAGCACTTGAGTATGTTGTTGCTGACCATGTATCAATTGTTGTTGCTGAAGTTGAAGCGGTAGCAAGAGCAGAACCAAGAAGAACATCTGGAAGAGCAATACTTGTCGCTGCTGCTGCACCAAGAGTTGGTGTAACAAAAGTTGGACTATTAGTAAATGCTACTGTTGAAGATCCTGATTCATCAGTTAATGCTGATGCAAGGTTTGCAGAAGATGGAGTTGCAAGGAATGTTGCTACTCCAGTTCCAAGACCTGAGATACCAGTTGATACTGGAAGACCAGTTGCATTTGTAAGTGTTAATGCACTTGGTGTTCCAAGGTTTGGAGTTGTTAATGTTGGTGATGTAAGTGTCTTGTTTGTTAGTGTTTGAGCGGTAGAAAGATCTGCTGTAATAGTTGTATTAATGCTAAATGAATTACCAGTTAGTGTTAAACCATTACCTGCAACAAATGTTCCAGCACCTGAGAACTGAGCCCAGGTATTCTGACCATTTTCAGCAATTGCTTCAGTAGCAACAAATCCTTTGCCAGCATTTGTATCTCCTGCTTCTACGTATACAAATGAACCTCTAGTTAAATCATTACCTATGCTGTTGGCATCAGTTGTTCTAGTAAACACTGATGCTGCTGCTGCGCCTCTTGATCCATCAGAGCCAAGAACAGTTGTTTCATAAATACCATTTTGTGCTGTATCGGTTTGATTTTTTACAAGAAATCTTGTTCCTGGCCCACCCATTTGATTATCTATATAATATAGACCAGTGGCATTTGCTGTAAAGGTTCCATCATTATAAGTTACACCAGTTAATTGTGCTGTTGTTGCTGAAAGAACAGAGGCTTTAATATCTAAACCTTGAGCAACACCGTCTACATAATTCTTTGTTGCTGCATCTTGTGCAGATGTTGGATCTCCAAGACCTGTAATCTTGTTTGTGCCCATTGCGATTGCGCCAGACATTGTTCCACCAGCAAGTGCTAGTTTGTTGCCAAGGTCTGTTGTCAATCCTGAAATTTTTGACTGAGCAATTGCTGCTGCTGAGTTAATGTCAGCATCTACGATTGTATCGTTAGCAATCTTTGCAGAAGTTACTGCGCCATCTACAATCTTTGCTGTTTCTACAGAGTCTGCAGCAAGTTTAGCAGCGGTTACGTTAGCATCTGTAATCTTTGCTGTTGTTACTGCGCCTGCTGCAAGTTTACCAGTAGTTACGTTTAAGTCTGTAATTTTTGCTGTAGTTACTGCATTGTTTGCAATCTCTGCTGTATCAACTGCTGAATCTGCAATCTTAGCATTTGTAACTGAGTTTGATGCAAGTTTTGCATCTGTTACGTTAGCATCAAGAATTTTTGCTGTTGTAACTGAGTCTGCAGCCAATTTTGCTGCTGTAACATTTGAGTCAACAATTTTTGCAGTTGTAACTGAGTCTGCAGCAAGTTTTGCTGCTGTTACGTTAGCATCAACAATCTTTGCTGTCTCTACAGAGTCTGAAGCAAGTTTTGCTGCTGTTACGTTTGCATTTGTAATTTTTGCGGTAGTTACTGAATCTGAAGCAAGCATTGTTGCTGTAACTGTTCCAGTATCTCCAGTAGTAATAACTGTTCCATCTACGTTTGGAAGTGTAATTGTACGGTCTGCTGTTGGGTCAACTACTGTAAGTGTTGTCTCATAAGCGTCTGCTGTTGCACCTTCAAATGTAATCTGTGTATCAAATACTCCAACTGCTGCTGGGGCTGACCATTCAACACCATATGTAGCAGATGAGTTTGCTGTAAGTACTTGACCATTTGTGCCAATTCCTAAACGAGCAACTGCATCGTCTGCGCTACCAACAATTAAATCACCCTTAGCATCTACTGTGCCTGCTGTGATTATGTTCTTTCCATTAACGGTCGCAGTTGATCCTTCAACTACCAGTCCCGCTTTTACTCTAAAATCTTTTGTTACGGTTGCCATCTTTTATCTCCTTGGTTAAGCCTTTAATCCCATACGCATGTAGCGTAGAGTTATAGGGGTTTGTCCGCCCACTGGAACCACAGTTAGTGAAACTGTATCCCCAGCCCTTGAAACAGAGATGGTGCCAATATTCCCATCGTTGTCTATCGTTGCATATTCTGTAACTGAAACGTCTGTTCCATCTACAAGAATATTCATCTCTGTGGCGTAAAATTTATTTGCGCCACCAGAAGTCTTTTTAATTGAGATTACATATCTCATTGATCTAAATTCGCTTGCTAAAAAGTTGTCAAATACTGTTGAATTTTCAATACCAGTTATTGTTGATTCGTTATTTCCATTACTGCCTAAATCTGTTGCTTGGGCTGACAGGGTATCAATTAAATCAACATAGTTTTCCTGGGTTGGTCGATCTCCAGTTTGAAATAGTGCTTTAACTGCTGAAAGTGATGTTCTAGCCATATGGAAATTATATCACATTATTAAAGAATATAGTTATTAATTCCGATTATTTGAAGCCCAATTCCAGGTACGGCTGTTGGTGATATTCCAATGTTTGTAAACCTTACCCTAAAGGGCAAAACCTCTTGTATCTTTGTAAACCTTACAAAACCATTTATTTTAGTTTTAGGATAATTTATCCTAGAAATTTTTTCTGATTTATTTTTAGATAAATCTATAATTGTTGCATAAGCCATTACGACTCATCGCTGTTTGTAATATCTTCAATAACTGTTAATACGCCACGAGCAACTGTCCATACCCTGCTAGCATCTCTTAATTCAATATCAAAAATATCTCCAGTATTTAAACTTTTTGATTGAGTAGATGTTAAGGATACTGTGAATTCTCCATCATCATCTGCTGCTAGGGCAACAGGGGTAAGGTTTAACACTCCTGCTGGATCTGCATCATTTAAATTTCCTGCAACTGCTGGTCTTTTAATTTCCATTTCAATTGTCCATTCGGAAATATCAAGTGGATCTTTGTTATCATCTGTTACGTATACTCTAAATCCTGCACTGTCTCCTTTTACAATTGTCCAATTAACTGTAGGTGGTGCAGAGCCAATTGAATAAGAATCTTGTTGTGAAGATCTAAGTGTTGCCATTATGATAATCCTGCTTTCAATGATCCCCAACTACCGTTGCCTTTTGGCTGACCAACAATTAATATTCCAGTAGTTGCATTAGCCTTTCCGACTATTGCCACTGCTCCAGAACCAGTTGCTGGTTGTGTTGCTGTTAATCCTCCACCATCTGCTACATAAAGAACATTGCCAGCAGTAAATGAATTTGTATTTGCATCAAGGATTACACCAGAAACAGTAACAACGCCATCTGTGTTATTTCCAATTGCAGAACTTGTTAATCCTAATACTGGAAATGTAGCAATGTTGTCAGAGTCACATTTTCCTATTGTTGTTTTTGTATTAAATCCAGTAACAAAAACTGGTGTTGCTTTTGCAATACTTGCACCACTTACATTTCTAACCTCTATTGTATGATTTACAAGATCAGGAAGGATTAATTCAATTTGTTCCGCTAAGTCTTGCAAATCTTCATGAATGTTTACTGGATCGCTAGAAAGCGGAAAAGGAATATCATAATTTGCGGTTGCACCAGTAGCCATAATCTTATTATTATACCACTTCCTAAAGCAATATTTTTAATAAATGTGCGGGTATATTGATAAAGTTGACTTTAATCCCTAAATCATGTTATAATTAATACACTACCGAAAGGTAGTTTTTGTTTCTAAGGAGGTAACACTAATGAGAAACATTGAAAAGAAGGTTTGGTTGGGGTTACTATCTATCGTTGGCTTAGTTGCGCCTTTTAGCAATTCTGCCAATGCTTTAGATAATAATTTATTGACTAAACAGTCTTTAGAAGTCGTTCCAGCCCCTCAAGGGGCTTTTCTGGTTTCTAAGGATAAAATATTAAAAAAATATGAAAATGCTCATAAATTAACTGATGGGCAATTGGTTGAACTATTAAAGGCTATAGGCTTTAAAGGTAATTCATTAAGATCAGCATGTGCAATTGCTAAGGCTGAATCTAATGGACGACCTTTTGCTTTTAATGGTAATGCAGAAACTGGCGATAGTTCTTATGGAGTATTTCAAATAAATATGATGGGAGAACTGGGTCCTGATCGAAGAGAAAAATTTGATCTAGATTCAAACGTTGAATTGTTTAATCCAGTTACTAATTCAAAAATTACATTTCACATGACTAAGGGTGGTAAAGATTGGTCAGCATGGAGTTCTGTGAACGGACCACGGTACCTAGAATGGTACAGCAAGTATCCTTGTAAGTCCTAAAAATTATAAACAATACCCCCTTGGTAATCCTTGGGGGTATTTTTATTTATAAGACTAGAACGTCTGCTTCTTCAGCAGTTAAAGGTTGACCAGCAATAAGTTTTGCTTTTGCTGATGCTTTAAGTGCTGCTTTGGCTTCTGCCGCTGCATCTTCTTCTGCCTTGCGAATTGCATATGCTTCTGCATCTGTCTCACGTTGAGTAATCTCTTCCGCAGTTAGAGGTCGGATTACTTCTTTTTCATGACCCTCAGCAGCACAGTTGCCACAGCAACATACTTCGAGGGCGGTTAGGTTTTCTGTCATTTTATTTCTCCTTAGTTGTTATGAGTTTTTGATTCCGTATAGGTAAAAGGTTGAATCAGCAGTGTGTGAACCGTAAATAGACACAAGATTAATAGTAGTAATAGCACTTGTGCCTGTCCATATTTCTGTGGCCATTTCTACAAAACCATTACTAGCATTGTTTTCAACAACACCGTCAACAAAGGATGTTTTTTTATTACTGCCAGTATAATTTGGAATGTATATTTCCATATTAGAAAAAGTGCTTGCGGTGGTAACATTACCATTAGCATAACTAAATAAGTTGCCTGATTGACTAGTATAACTACCACTTCCAGCACTTCCAAGATTAGCAAAAAGTAAAATTCCATTGTAATTATTGCCTGTGTCAGAATTAAATTGAACCCTTAGATTTGCATAAATATCTGCTCCAGCAGTAGAGGTTGAACGAGCCGAGAATTTGATAAGCAAATCTGTATAAGTCTGCGGTATTGAAGTAAATGTGACACTAGCAGCAGTTGTAGTAAGGGTTTTACCCTCAATTAAAGTATATGTATTTGCCATTATGCGGCCTTAATTCCGTAAAGAGTTGCTGTTGTTCCAGCGTATAAGAGGGCTACGCCATCATCACTTGCTCCGCAAAAAATAAATATTTCATTAATTGCAGCAGTTGAAGACCATAAACCAACTACTCCGTGGGTCATATAAGGAGCCTCACCACTACGAGATAGAGTATTTTTATAAATATTAGTATTTGAATAGTTAAATATATCTATCATACTTATTATACTCAAACTATTATTACCACTGCCTACACCAGGAGTAGTTGCGAATTTAGTATCACCAGTAACACGACCAGATACGGCGGTTGATGTTTCTCCATAAAGATATGTATAAGAGTAAATAGCAGAAGAATTGTTATTATATCTCCACCGTATATTCCACCCATTATTCGCAATTCCACCATTAATTATTAGTCTTAAATCCGTATAAGTATTAGGAATAGAACTAAAGGTAATTGTCCCGTTGCTAGCAAGTGTGGTAGTAGCGATAGGTTCGTATGTTGCTCCTGCTGGCATTTTTTATGCTCCTTTGATTCCGTAGAGGGCAACTGTAGTTCCTGAAACCCAGTTTGCTGCTCCACCAAATACTATATCTAATCTAGAAATGGCAGTTGTAGAACGATATAAACCTGACCTTAAAGCAATAGTTCCACTACCACTATTGTCTGCTCCTGAAAAAATTTTTACAGTTTTAAACTTATTAGTATTTTTATAATCAAGAATATCTGCAATATTAGCACCAAAAGAATTAGCAATGCTAGAAGGTCCTGTGTCTATTCCCCAGTATGTACCAGCACTAATATTTATGTCTCCAAAAGCACTTGGGCTACTACCATTACCACTTAAGCCATGGGCGGAATAAATATTTGAAGTAGTATCATTATTTATTCTAAGATAGGCACCAGCACCTGTACCATAATCTGATCTAAACAAACCTCTTAATTGCAAATGAGTAAAAGTTTGAGGTATTGAGGTAAATGAAATAGACGAAGCCCCGCCACCACCTACTGTTACTGTTGCAATAGATTCGTAAGAAGAAAGTGGAGCACTAGTAGTAATAGAATTGCTGGCTGATGAGGCTGCTGAGGTTCCATTTGCATTACTCGCCGTTACTGAAAATGTGTATGATGTACTAGCAGTTAAACCTGTTACCGTGATTGGGGATGATCCAGTACCCGTGATTGAACTAGGACTAGATGTTGCTGTAAAGGTAACGCCATTAGCACCTAAGACTGCAACGGTATAAGCAACAGTTGCTGCTACGTCTGATGTAGCAGTTGCAACACCAATAGTAGGGGCATTTGGAATAGCGGCAGATGAAAAACCAGTACTCATTTTTGTAGCATTGACAAGGCTATTACTTGACGTTCTTTTAATTGCCAATTGTATTGCCTTTCAATAGGTATATTATGAATTATACCATTTTTTTAATGCAAAACCTTACTCTACTGGTATCTCAACCCAACTTAAATCATCTTCTGACCAACGATAAAACTTACCTTCTTCTACAGGCATTGGAGTTGGTGCTTGCCAATCAAAGTTAGCATCTAATGACCAAGATGCAAAAGGTTGCGGGGAGATAAAAACATCTTCCTCTGCATTATAAGTATAACCAATACCTGCGTATTGTTTTCTTATGTTGTTGTTATAACTAGTACGTTTACAGGTTTGACCTCTAAAGTTACCGTACCATGTTTCAGGATCTAATCCTTCAATTAATTCTGTTTCATCGATACCCGTGATAACTTCGGTAACAATGTTGTTGTCATCTAAAAATGCATAATGTGCCATGTTGTATTTCCTTTCGCTATAGTATATTCTACCATTATTTGTTTAATGGTTTATGTCCAACTTACGTTTCCAGTACCCTCTGTTATTGTGGCTCTTTTGTATCCACCGCTTGCTCCACTTTCAGTTCCTGTAACTCCTGCGCCAAATGTAATTGTGCGTGAATCTGGGTATCTTAAAATTACGACACCTGACCCACCGCTAGCACCATTTCCAGCAGCATTATCTGTAGCATTGTTACCACCACCGCCGCCAGAGCCTGTGTTTGCATTACCCGCAACCGCTGGTTGGGTATTACTGCCACCAAGTGAACCTGCACCACCACCGCCAGTACCACCATTTGCAGCGCCAACTCTATAACCACCGCCGCCGCCGCCAGCACGAGTAACAGAACTGCCAGTAATGCTTGAAGCAAGACCTGCGCCGCCTGTTCCTGGGTTACCAGCACCGCCAGTACCTCCAGCGCCACCAGCGCCGCCTCCGCCTGCGCCAGTTGAATCGCCAACATTAGCACCACCATTGTTTCCTTGTACTGGGCTACTAGTTCTAGAACCACCACTACCTAAATCATTTGCACCACCACCACCAGAACCACCAGTACCACCAGTTTTATTAGAACTGCGACTACCACCGCCTCCGCCACCTGTTGATGTAATAGTTGAGAATACAGAATTAACACCACTACTACCTAACGCATTGCTGGTTGCACCAGCACCACCACCACCAACAGTAACTGTGTAATTTGTTGCTGTATCAAGATTTAATGCTGAAGCACCACCGCCTCCACCACCTTGCGTTCCAGCGCTTGTTCTAAATCCACCTGCACCACCACCACCTCCTGCATTAAATCCGCCGCCACCGCCGCCTGCAATAACTAAATAATCAACATCAAAATAAACTATTGGTGGCGCAGTAGTAATTTGATTACTTGCTTCTGAGTTAGGAGAATTACCATTAGCATTATTTGCCTTTACTGTAAATGTATAATTTGTTGATGCTGTTAATCCTGACACTGTAATTGGTGAAGTAGAACTAGAACCAGTAATAGAACCAGGAGTAGATGTTGCTGTAAAGGTAACACCATTAGCACCTAAGACTGCAGCGGTATAGGCAACGGTAGCAGAAACATCGTTAACTGCAGTAGCAGCACCAATAGTCGGGGTATTTGGAATAGCGGCACTAGTTGCACCTCTACCTAATTTATAAGTATTCTTTATACTTGAGTCGTCTGAGAATCTTTTAACTGACATTAGATAGTCACCGTTCCTGTTCCTGCTGTAAATACATAAATTTTGTAACCACCTGTTGTTGTTGTTGGCGTTGTTCCACCACCTGTTTTAACTAAACTTCCACTAATAGAAGTTAAATCAGCATAATTATCTGCATAACGCAATATAACAACACCTGAGCCGCCATTGCCTCCTGGTGTATTTGGGTAACCACCACCACCATTAGTATCACCACCAGCACCACCACCTCCGCCGCCTCGATTTACTACCGCATTGGTTGGGGTATCTGTTGAGCCTGAACTTGAACCAGCAGTTCCATTAGCGCCACCATCTTGTCCAAGTCCTGCAGTAAATACGTTATAGTATCCACCACCGCCGCCGCCGCCGCCAGCATAGGTAACAGCACTTCCTGAGTATGAATTACTTAAGCCAGATCCGCCTGTTCCACCAGCAGTTGTATCGCCATTTGTTCCAACATTTTCACCTGCGCTACCAGCACCGCCGCCGCCAGCACCTTGTTGAAATTGTCCTTCATTACCTGCATTTGCGTTTCCACCAGCATTACCTTGACCAGCAGGAGAAGCAGCACCACCACTTTCGCCAATAGTTCCTCCACCACCTGAACCACCAGATAAACCAGCACTTTGACTAGAATACGAACCACCACCACCACCACCAGTTGATGTAATGGTAGAGAAAACACTATTACCACCATTTGAACCTGGATGACTATTACCTGCGGCACCACCTGCACCGCCAGCACCAACTGTTACTGTGAAAGAGCCACTAATGGAAAAATTAGTAGAAGTTTTAAATCCTCCACCTCCGCCTCCGCCTCCACCTGCGGTTTGTCCTACTCCACCACCGCCACCGCCACCTGCAACAACAAGATAATCAACACTTGAAAGTATTGGTTGAGCATCAGTAGTAATTGAATTACTTGCAGCAGAGGCTGTTGATGTTCCATTAGAGTTTGTGGCAGTAACGGTAAAAGTATAATTTGTTGCTGGAGTTAATCCATTAATAGTAATTGGTGAAGAGCCAGTTCCTGTAATAGAACTTGGATTTGATGTAGCAGTAAAAGTTGTGCCAGTTGCACCTAAAACTGCAGCGGTATAAGTAACAGTTGCAGTTGTTATTCCTGTCTTAGTAGCAGTGCCAATAGTTGGAGCATTTGGAATAGCGGCAGATGTATTACCTACTGCAATAGATTTACTAACAATTATTGATGATCCTGTTTTTATACTTTTATTTGCCATTATGCAAAACTTACGTTTCCAGTACCCGCAGTAATTGTGGTTACTTTGTCTGTAGAAACTGTGTTTGTTGACATTGATAATCCTCCACCAGGATTTGAAATTGTATATGTATTTGGATATCTAAGAATTACAACTCCTGATCCACCATTATAAGATGTAATATTGGTAGCACCTCCACCGCCAGCACCTTTATTTGATTCACCAGCAGTTCCAGCAAGACCATCTCTTTGTTGACCTCTACCTCCACCTCCACTACCTCCAGCACCTCCTGTAGTAAAGTATCCAGCACCACCTCCGCCTCCGCCATAGGTTACTGACGAACCAGTAATTGAATTAGAAGCCCCGCCTCCGCCTGCGCCACCAATTGAGTTATTATTTGAACCGCCTGTCCCTCCAGCACCTCCACCACCTGAACCATTGGGCTGGGGAGTTCCAATCATTACACCACCATTATAACCTTCTACTGGAGAGTATCCACCAGCATTACCAGTTCCACCTACACGACTAGCAATACCACCATCTGCAACTCCTTGCTCTCCCTTAGATCCACCTCCAGAGCCACCAGTTGATCCAATTCTAAATGCAGCACCTCCACCATTACCAGATAAACTTTCTCCTCCGCCTCCTCCGCCACCCGTTGCAGAAATAGTAGAAAATGAAGAATTAGTTCCAGAATTTTGAGGATTTGGATATGCAGTTCCAACACCACCTCCGCCAATAGTTACAGAATAGTTAGTTGATAAAAGTAATGATAAAGATGTTCCTTCAAAATTTGTACGATATCCACCTGCTCCTCCACCTCCGCCGCCAGCGCCGCCACCTTGTCCACCGCCGCCACCACCAGCAAGAACTAAGTAAGAAACTGATACTAGTGCATCTGTAGTAATTTCATTACTTGCAGAACTTGCTGCAGATGTTCCATTTGAATTTGTAGCAGTAACGGTAAAAGTATAATTTGTTGCTGGAGTTAATCCATTAATAGTAATTGGTGAAGATCCAGTTCCTGTTAAAGATCCTGGATTTGAAGTTGCTGTAAAGGAAGAAGCATTTGCTCCTAAAGTTGCAGCGGTATAAGTAACAGTAGCGCCTGTTCCACCAGTTTTTGTAGCGGTGCCAATTGTCGGGGTATCAGGTATGGCAGCACTAGACGCCCCCATACCCATTCTAAAACTATTAACTAGACTAGTTTTATCCGATAGTCTTTTGGTTGACACTTCGACTACCCTCCTAAAACTAGGCTATTTCGCTGCCGTATACGTTAAATGCTAGTGTTGAGGTTGAAGCGTAAATTGTAATAACATCTGTTGTTGCTAATGTTAATCCAAGTGTTAGAGTAGTTGTATCGTTTGCACCTACAGTTACATCGTATGCAATGTAGTGCTTGTTAGCCTGACCTTCTCCAGCAGGACGAACAGAAATTCGATAAGTTGCAGCAGATCCAGCAAGGTTTGCTACAGTGATTGTCGATACTACCGTTGAGGTAGAGGACGGTACTGTATAAAGCGTAGTTGCTGTAGTTGCTGAAGGGTTGGACTGTGCCAAAACCTTGTAAGTAGTAGCCATGGTATTGCCTCCTATAAATAGACTTAGACCTATTATAGCATTATTTTATTTAATGTACCCGCTTTTGGTGGTCTGGATATTTGTTACTATCGGTATGAATACCATTAAAATACCTTCTTCCAGACTGGTGTGGTTTAAGCCTGTCTACCCCACCTCTTTCTTTTGAAAGATTATTCATTTCTTCAATTTCATTAATATGTAATTGTTTATCAAATAAATTACTAACCAGTTCTACTTCAAAGTTATCTACAAAGTATCTTGGAATAGGAATAAATGCTCCTATTGCATCACCCTTTTTTATTGTTATTTTTTGGTTTGGAATTGTGATTTTAAAGTTAAACGTAAAGTCTCTTCTTATTTGGTCTGTTTCTATTACCCCAGTCATGGCAGAACATCCAGGTATAAAAAGGTTTGGTGGTTGTATAGTCATTATATTAATACCAATTGGAGTCTTTAATGCAAATAGATTTTGTATTGTTACAATGCCTTTGCCAAAACCATTTTTAATTATTTGTTTTTCTTGATTATCATTATTTAAAAAATTAATCATAGCGTCTGAATCTGTACCGTCCCAAGACACCTCAAAGTCTCTAAGTGAATTAATTACAAATCCGTATTGATTTCCAATAGTAAGTGGTAAACAATAATAAAAATGAGAATTAAACCAATCTCTTTTGGTTTCACCCTTTAATGGTTTGATAACTTCTTTATACCAACCATCATTATCTAGTGAATGTGGAACTATAGCAATTTTATTTTCTGGAATTTCAAATCCAGAATTATTTAAATAATTACCAGACATAACTTAGATTTTTTTCAAATGTCCAAAATGAGGCAATAGTATATCTAATGTTATTTTTAATTTTAGTAACTCCATGCAAATGCTCTGGATCTCCTGGATGTATTGCTAATTTACCAGCCTCTGGAGTTATTTCAAAATTATAGTTTGGATAATAAGTATGTCCGCCCTCATAGTCATCATTAAGATATATAATAGATCCAAAAACCCTATGCTCAAAACCCTTTATGTCTGTATTTGTCATATCGTCTGCATGTGGAGTTTGTTCCATTTCTGGAAACCAACGAATTGCCTGCAAGGTATCAGAGTACACTGGTTTATCTATATTATATTCTTCTTTAATTTTTGCAGCACACCTTAAATTTGCATCTTTCATAATTTCTGCTGCAACTTTATCATAAGTTAATAACTTACTATAATTAATTACACGGTTGTCCCAAAATCCAGAACCTCCACTTTCCCATAAAGACGAATCTTTAATTTTATTTATTAAATATTCACAATCTTTTTTTAAAATAAAATTTTTAAACGTTTTTGCTTTATTCATTTCTCCCCTTATCAATTAACTCTTTTCTCCAATTTCTCCAAGAATCAAATAATTCTCCTAAATTATAACCAACGTAGTTATAAAAACTTTCTATACTTCTTTCATAAAAAATATCATTTTCTTTAATATCTTTACCTATTAGTATATCAATAATTCTGTCTGTTGTATAGTCTCTTAATAAAAAATATTTTTCTGGAAAATCTTGAACTAATCTTGGTCTTTTTATTCTATCAGAATACAAATGATAAATTGGTACATTTTTTGGAATATAAACGTTATATCCAGCAGTAAAGGCTCTAACACCGTTTAAAACTTCTTCTCCCCAAAATAAAACCCAGTCTGGTTGTGGAATTTTTTTAAAATAATCACTTAAAGAAAAAATAAAATGTCCAGTTAAATACCAATCAATAGCGTATTCCTTGTTTTCAAGTGTTTGTAAAACTATTCCCCTTGGAGATAGGTCGTAGGAATGCAAAATATTCTCTTTGGTTGTGTCAGTATGCACAGTAAATGAAACTGGATAATCTTGTTGTTTTTTTTCTTCTGTGCCATCTTCTAAAATATCAAAAACTGGTAACGCACCGCTAAGTATTGCTTTATTATCACCTGTAGACTCTATAATATTAATTAATTTTGTATCCCATCCTTTATCAAATCTTGAATGAGAGTCTACTTGTAAGGTGTATTTATAAGTACTGTCAAGCCATTTTAAACAACGATTTCTACAAGCGGTAACGCTAAAAACTGTACCAGCCTGCTCAATTTCATATTTAACTTTATTGTTATATGTTTTTTTTAGGCTTAAATCTTTAATTTCATTTTTTAAAGCATGTATAAAACATCCAACTGTTATATTTTCTGGATTATCTGCTTCAAGAAAAAGTGAATCTATTGTACTTTGTAAATATGGATCTCGATAAGATGCTATTGAAACATAAATCTTATTCATTACCATTTTCCTATTGGGCATCTGGATGCTTCAATTTTTGTTTTTGCTGTCATAAAACATCTACATTTTTTACATTGTTTTGTAATTTGTATTAATTCTGGGCAAGATATGCATATATCAAGTCTTGATTTTGCAACTTCATCACTAACACGGTTAGTTCTTGGATTTAAAAAATCCAGTGGAGTTGATCCATTTTTTTCTTTATACTCTGACCACTTACTCATATTATTCCCCTGTTTTAATAATAAATTTTACACCGTCAAAACTAGCCTTTAAATCTTCTACATATCCGCCATTTTCATATTTTGATAAATCTAATATTAATGGATTTGAAAGTAAAATTGAACCTACATACTCTGTGGTTTGCCATGTTTCTACTACTTGATCATCTATTAATATTTCTATTGTCATACCATTATGTTCTATATATTCAGATGAGACATCTCTAAATTCTGTAGCGTCTAATAATTTTTGTCCAAATGTAGCCCAGACTGGAGCAGTATACAAAACCTCTCTATCAATAACAAAGGCAACCCCTATGCCTGGAATTTCTGGGCTATAAATATAATCAATTGAAGCATCTGTTACCATATATTTTTCTCCTTATTAAAAGTATATCTTATCTTATCCATAATTACAAGTTGTTGTATATCCACACTGTCCTCCACGAACACCACCACAACATCCGCTTGGATAGCATAGACCATTAATAACATCTTGTGTAGTACAAGATTTGTTTTGAACAGGTGGTGGCGTCGCAGGTGGTGGCGTCGCAGGTGGTGGCGTCGCAGGTGGTGGCGTCGCAGGTGGTGGCGTCGCAGGTGGCGGCGTTACAGGTGGTGGCGTTACGGGTGGTGGGGGAGGAGGAGGTGGGGGTGGTGGTGCTGCTCCTGCTGGAGAAACGTTATTGCTTGCTGATGAAAACTCAGAATCTAAAACAGTATTACTTAACTTTACTGTAAAACTATAAGATGTTCCATTTGATAATCCAGTAACTGTAATTGGTGATCCAGATCCAGTATTAGAAATTGAACTAGGAGATGAAACTACTGTATAAGTTAAAGAAGAATTTGGTTTACCTAAATATGTTGGTGCTGTAAATGTTACACTTGCTTGACCATCGCCAGCAGTTGCAGACCCAATTGTTGGTGTTCCTGGTTTACGACCAGCAGAAGATGATACGGGTCCTAGTCTTGACATTATGCAACTAAGTCTCCAAGAACAACCCAAGAGTCAGTAGCACGTTTAATACATACGGCAGATGACCATTGTGCTCTTAATTTTAATCCTGGAGTTCCGTTTACAGTTGTAGTTCCTGGAGTAGTTGCTGCAATAGTTACCTGTCCCGTGCTTGTTTGTAAAATTGTAATTTGTGCACCTGTTGCAAATGCTTGGTTGGCGTTTGTTGGAATTGACAAGGTAACTGCAGAAGCACTTGACACCTCAACCATTTTTCCATTATCGGCAAGAACAAGTTCATAGGCAACTGTTTGTGGATTAATTGAAAGATTTATAACTGGAGCAGTTAAAGTTTTATTAGTTAGTGTTGCACTATTAGTAAGTGTAACATCTGGTGTTGTCCAGGCTAAACCTGATGCTGTTGCTGAGTTGGCTGTTAAAACTGTTCCATTACTTCCAACAGATAAAATAGATAATGTGTCATTTGCTGAAGCAGAAAGTAGATCACCTTTAGCAGCAAAGTCTGTTTTTAGTAGTGCAGTTGAAAGATCAATTGCAGTTATCTGACTTTGTAAACTATTAATTGTATAAGCAATAGATGGATTTACAAGGTTTGCTGTATTAGAGTTTGATGTAGTATATGTATAATCTCCATAGTGATATAAACGCAGTGCTGCTTGTATGTCGGCAGGATCTGATAATCCTGGAATTTTAGTTGGTACTAACGTACCTATTGATTCTGCTGCCATATATCACCTCATTAGAATTATATCATAAAGATATAGACTAAGACTCCTCATCTAAAATTGTTATAAATAAATGTGTTGTTACTTCTCCCTCTAAAACCGCCCAATCTCCATATGGGCCAGAATCTACATCTGTTCTATGCTCAACTGCTTTAAAGTTTATAACTAAATTTTGATTGTTTCCAGCAAGTGCGGGTATGCTCATAGAGGCTGCAACTGGATTATCATTAACAATACTAAATTGAACACTGAAGTTACTAGCAGTTAGTGATGTTTCAGAGGTAATATTTGAAATAGGAATCACAATCTGTGCAACTCCATTGACATAAGTTGTTGTGTGATTAACTGAATAGATTGTTGGATTTAATTCTAAAACTTCAATCCAGGTATTTCCTCCAGGTTGAGATACGTATTGATATAAATATCCATAATCTGCACCTGGAGAGGTATTAATGTATAAATCATTTAGTAGTGGGGTTTGTCCAATTTCAATAGTGTTGGGATCTCCTATTCCAACAAATGTTTGACTTCCACGAGTTCCTGTTGGTCCAATATCTACAAGAAGTTCTACAACTTCTGGGGGACCAAGAACTGTAATGTCGTCATTGTTTAATAAAACATCAGGCATTATACTGCACCAGTAATATCATTGGTTACTGTAATTGATCCAGCAAGTAGTGTATAAATTTGTGTTCCGTTTGTAATTTGAACGTCATAGACATAAGTTCCTGCTGAAAGTGTTCTTCCAATTGCTGGAGTAATTGTGCATGTTACAATGTCTGTTGTTGTATTAACAACTGTAACAGCAGCAGTTTGAGTACCGCTTGGTCCTGATTGATTTGCAATTGTAAAAGCGGCAGTATAACCTGTTAAATCAAAGGCTGAACCATCCGTTGTTTTAGGTCGAACCACAAATTGAGATGTGTCGCCACGGTAATAACTAAAACTATAACTGCCTGGAAATGCCATTAGTCCTCCTGATCCATTATACCATTAACAAACAGCAATATAGATACCATTTAGAACTATATTACTTTCATTATCTGCCCTGAATTGAATTGCTCCACCTAGTGTTCTAATTCTTTGAGCATCTAGATATATGGTTTGGTTATATGACATATCGTATGAGTATTGATATTTTAGAGTTGAAACATATCCTATTGGAGAGTTGCTATAATCTGGAACAAATAACCTAGCCCAAACCTCTGTATTATTCATATAAGTAGTTATAGTAAAGTCATATCTTACATCTACCTTTGCTCCAATTTTTAAGGCTTTAAAGTTAAAATTTTTTGATTCATTATTCCATAAAGTATTTGCACCGATTGGCATATAGATCTCATTAGATGTTTCTTCGTCTTTCATAAAATTTATAGATACCCATCCGTCATCCCCTCTTTCTGGACCAAGCCTAACTTCACTTAAATTTTTATTCCTATAATATGCCCATCCTGGATATTGACCAGATACGCTGTCATAGCCTTCTGCACCCTTACCTGGCTCTCCTCGCTGTCCTTGTGGACCTTCGGGACCTCTATCCCCTTTTTCTCCTTTTAAACCTTGTATACCTTGATCACCTTTTTCACCCTTTGGTCCAGTTTCACCTTTTTCACCTTGGATTCCAGGAACAGCAATATACTGTGTATTTAATTCTTGGGTGCCTTGTACTGCTTCGGAGTATTTTTTCTTTTTTGAAACGTCTGGGAAGTCCATGCTTTTAGCCATGGCAGAGTTATTTCTTTACTTTAAATACTTTTTTACCAATTTTAACAATTGGTGGAAGGTTATCTTTTTTTGCTGATATTTTTACTATTGGCATTATAGACCTGGAGTTATATCACCTAGTACACATATGGTTCCAATTACTGGAGTCCATACGGTGTCTGCATTTTGACCACTACCGCCCTCAATTACTATTTGTAAATCAAACTGTAGTTCGGCAACAATTGAGCGGTATTTAGTACCACCCCAATTTTCAGTAATACTTGCTGGAGCAAAAATTTCAACATACCCATCTTCGGGGGTAGTAATAAGTTCATCTAAAACATCTCCATTGGAATCATAGGATGTAGCGCTATATGTCCAGTCTGAGGTGTCGTATGGTGTGGTTTCGTCATCTTCAAAAAACTCTACCTTTAGGGTTGCACTATCTCCACGGACTACTGTCCACTGTATGTTGGCTGGTGTTGCGCCATATTTTTCAATTGTAGATACGCACATAATATTTGATTATACCATAAAATATGCTAACCCCTAGGCGCAGTGGGGGGTGGGGGCAACCTAGGGGCAGCACTCAAATTATAACATTATATATTAACACACATTATATTTATAACAAATCGTTATAATCCAGATATATAAAAATTGTTATTGAACCGTTATAAAGGTTTGGCATAAAGTTCGAAAAATCCAGAAGTTATGGTGTATACTTAAAATATATAAAGAAAAGAATATACTGTAAATAGGTTTTTAAGATATCTTTATATATAGTTATTTAGAATGATTTTTTAAATGTTCGATCATTAAGTCAAAAATTTTTTCAGTCTTCTCTTCTAATCTTGTAATTTGGTCCTTCATCGAGGATCCATTATTGGGCTTCATTTCGTAAACAATATCTTCTACGTATTTTTTAACAATCCATCTTACGCCCACTCCAACAATTGCAATTATGGACAATAAAGTTAAAATCATTCCTGCCCAGTCTTGAGTTGTCATGAATCCAATTATAACATTATTTATTTTAAATTTCGGCGGGAATTAACGAAGCCGAAAAATAGAGATAACAAACCTTCTCCCACCTAATATGACTAATACATAGTCACTATGGTGTAGTAACTGTCAAACCTTCTATGCGGCTATAGTGATATAATTGATATATGGGAATACTGTGGTTTGGTATATGTGTGTGTATGGGGTATGGTGTAATAAGGTTGTTTAATAAATATAATAAATAACCAGGTGGTTATCTTTTAAAATACCAGGCGATAATTGTTATACCTGCCAAAATTGCAAGAATTAACAAACCTCTATCTAAGTGATTGTATGGATCTGTGTGAACTAAGTAATTCATTATTCCTCAAATGAGGTTTGGGATTCAATCATTTCATTAGTTACCGTGGTTTTGCAAGAACAATGATCACAAACCTCTTCTTCAAAAACTTTTAATGCCAAACCATTGTTTATAACTTTTTCGTTATTGGGCATACCATCATCATCGGCTATGGAGGTTTCGAGGTTTTCTAAGAATGGCATTACTTACAACTACCGCAATAGTTATATGCTCTGATGTTTGCTTTGGCTACCCAGAGTATTTTGCCACAGCCAAAACAGGTCTTCATAGAGTATTGTTTTTCTCTACGATCCCGTCGAATTTCTAGTCCTAGTAAATGCATCCATATATTCTATCATATAGACCACCAGGTTGTCGAATTGTAGAAGTACCCGACTTTTTCTTTGTACTCTGCGTATATTTTATTTATCTTGACCCAATCAGGATCATGAGTTTCCAAACCACAATATCCGCATAGCCCAGAACCTGTGTATCTATATACGTGTTGGCACATATATTGATTATACCCTATACCCTGGAAATCTGAAAAAATTTTCATTTTGACAAAATCTGAATATTTTTCTTAGATGTACGATACATGTTTAAAAATAATATAATAAAAAAAAATAGTGAGCACACTGCAGGCATGCTCACCATATAGTCTATGCGTTAGCAGTAGCCTTGCGTCCTTGTATCCAACCTGAGTGAATACCAACTAGCGGTGCGTCAATGTTTACTGCTGTGCCAATTGGTAATGCGTTAGAGTATTGATCAATAAACTCTAGTATTTTTTCTTTGCTTGTAAATGGCATGTCTGCCACCGAGCCGTTAACTGTTGTTAGTTTTACTGGTATCACTTGTCTCTCCTAATCAATTTAATTGAATAAATGAACGCAATAGTGCCAACCAACAACCATGTTGGTATCTCTACTGCTAAGGCAATGCTCTCGGCATATAAACCAAAACCATCTAAGTCTAAAAATAGTTCCATAACTACTTAACCTCCTCATCTAAATTGTATTGAGCAGATAGATAGGCGTTAGCCTGATTTAACGCTTCAAGGATACTCTGATCCTCTCGGTCATAGCGAGCCTGTTGGGCTTTTCTAATATCCGAAATAAGGGGATTGTTAGGGTTATTGTTTATCATTTGTAGTTCTCCTTTCAAGAGACTTTCTTTCTATACCTGCAATTCTAGCAGGGGGGGCTGACAATTTAGGGGGGGTTATTTGCTAGGCTCACTGTGATTTGTCTCACATTTACTTGCTAGGCTCACGCCCCTAAATAATTCTATATTTAATTTTCTATAATGGAATTATAGCAGGGATAACCCCAAAAGTCAACACGACACGCCGTAAATAACACGCATGTAATTAGTGATATATACCACACGACATATCGGACATATCGGACATGCAACCCGGCTCGGTCGGGTGTGTCTGAGAGGGTTATCCACATGACGTAGATCACATACCCATTTCACGCTCAAGTTATCCACATGACCTACATCACAAGACACAATGTCCGTTTTGTCCTACCTACTGGTCAGTAAATGTCAGTGGTCGCTGTTATACTTCTAGTATAAAGATTGAACAATAAGTAAATCTCTTAAAGAAAGGAATTCAAAATGAATTCACTACTAAACAAAGTGTGTAAGCACACCGCTAATCTATTAGCGACATCTATCGTAAATGATATGAAATATAGTTTCTGCGAAAATTGTGAGCAGAATATTTATTCTCACTATATTGAGGATAGCGAATTGCTATCTTATTGGTCTTCATGGAAGGTAGGTAAGTAAATGATAAACTTTGTAAAAGATTTAGAATTAACTAACTATCTTGCTGACGAGCAGATAGACCCTCTAGCAAAAATGCTAGATGAACTTATCTTAAAAGGAGAATATAAATGATAACTCTTAATTGTCGTCTATGTAATGAAAAAGTTTCTAGCGAATTTTTTGATGAGCAAGATATAATTACTTGCTCTAATTGTTGGGAATAATAAAATGTTAAAAGAAATAAAAAACAAAATTATTCGTATTCAAGAATTGCGCCGTAGTAATGCGGCAACACCAATTCCAAATAAAAAAAAATATAGTAGAAAGGTAAAACATAAAAATGCAAAATAATACAGAAAGCATAACTAAGCAATTTGAAAACGCAGTTGAATTAACTAATTTAACCGAAGCGCAATTAGAAATTGTTAAACAAATTTTATTAGATAAATTTAACTAATAAAAAATTTTTGCAGAAATAAAAACTCTGCAAAAAACCCGGCACGCATGGCGTGTCGTCCACAGCCTGTGGATAACTTACGTACGATGTGATTTTTCTCACACAGTTTGAGCGTCTTATTATTTGAGATTACTGGCTAGTAGGTTGTAAATGTCTGTTAATTCTGATAGACTTACGGAGTAAGAAAATAACGAAAGGAAGTGGCTAACAATGGCTAACTTATACACAATAGAAGATTTGCTAATTGGTAAATCTTATTCATCTAAATCCTTAACTGACGGAACAATTATTTCCGCAGAAAAATCTAAGGGTGCTCTTTGGTATGGTGATAATACTGAAGCCTATTTTGTAGAAATAGATGAAGGTCGCATTAACAATACTTTCCGCACCGTAGCGGTTCAGGTAGGTTAATAATGTCTGATTACCTTAACTATCTAGATGAGGTCTATGCCGACCTAGTAGCCGAGTATGGCGAGGAGATAACCCTTGCTTATCATCAGGCTAATATAAAGGAGATGTGAGGCAACTCACACTCCAACACACCCCCTATAATTGGAAAATGTCAGCGATAATTGATAGAATAATAACTCAAACAAAAACGAAAGGTGGTCAGAAATGACTTATACTGTAAAACTAGAAACCTTTAATGGTGCTGTAAAAAATATCAACCTACCTTCTCAGGGTGCGGTTGCTCAATTCATAAACACTTACCCAAACCAATTACCTGTTGGCGTATCTGTAAAAATTGCTTGTGATGTGTTGGGTGTTCGTGGCACACTTAGAGGAAAGGCGTTAGCATAATGATTAGTAGCGTAATGACTTTTAAGTGTGATGAATGTAATGGCGCAGGTTATATTTTTTGGGGAGATAATCTTGCCTATGATGTAGAAAAGTGCGAATGTAAAAACTTTGCACTAGGCACTTTATTTACTACGAAAGAGGCTGACTAATGACTAGAAAAGACTACATCAAAACCGCAAACATTCTAAAAAGTTTTGTAGATGAAATTCCACAAAATACTTATGAAGATTTAATTCAAGAATTTGCGGATTGGTTTCAATCAGATAATGAAAACTTTGATTTTGCAAGATTTGAAAAGGCTTGCGGAATTGATGAAATTGGTTTAATTCCTGTTGGCTCTGAAATGTGGAAGGGGTAAAACAAATGATAACTAATTTAGATGTGATTGCAATAATAATTGCGCTACTTGGTTGCTTAACTGTTATGGGTTTATTTTGGAAACAAAATATTGCACAACAAAAAGAAATTCGCAGATTGCGAAATGAATTGCGTAAAGCATTTAAAGTATAAATAAAAATTCCTGAGCAAGAATAAAAACTGCTCAAACATTTGTTCGAAAAACCCGGCGCAGGCGGCGTGTCGCAATCTATACATGACCTTTACGTGTGGTTAAGATCACACCCTAAATTCCCCAGATTAAGGCGTCTAATTGGATTTTGTCAGTTGTATCTGATAGGATAAAGATATAAAGAAAGAAGGAACAAATGGGTAAAGTAAAAGAAGCACTAATGGATATACTAGAGCACGAATACTGCTACGGCTATGGTTGGATATATCAAGGAAATAATGTAGACTTTGATAGTGAGCCTTGCGAGTGTAATCCTTACGCTATATCTGCTGACGAACTAATGGATTGGAAACTAAACTAATGGAATATACTTATTCACTTACTACTTCATATGATGGAGAGTTAATTCATACCCTGCGAGTTAGCGATATGCTAGAAGCAGTTAGGGCTTGGGATAAATGCGTGGACTATGGCTTTGCTAAAGAATACGCAACCTATAATTTGTCTGACCCAACAGGTAAGATGTATACTAAAACCTTCTACACTAACGGAGAGGTCGTAATTAAATAATGGGAAGCATAACAGCAATAGGTTTAGCAGATACAACGCTAGACCTAGAAACACAATTAAAGTATCACTTACAAGGTAATCATTATCCACCAATACCAACAGTAATGGTTCAGCCATGTATTGAGGCTATTGACGCATACTATGAGGAGGATTATTCTCGTAGAATAGAATTACCAGTTGTTGATGGCTTTCAAATTAGTTGGAAGGGCAACACTTGGACTACCGCCAGCGCATTGGTATCACACGCACACCTAGAGTGGTTCATTGAGCCAGCAGATGAGGACTTATATGAGTAAAGACTTGCAAGATAAATTAGATCAGGTTGCAAAAATTCTAGAACCTATTCTATGGGAAACCCTAGCAGAAATTGAGGCTGAATAAATGGCTGCTACAATGATGAACATGGAATTAAAGAAAATAGATATTCTCAAACCTTCTATGATGATGGTTGGAGATTTTATTGGATACAATGATGAGGTAGTTGAAATACTTTCTATTGAATCTGATCCTGACCAATACTTTTGGTATGCAGAGTATCAAAATGAGTTTGGTGAAAAAGATACCGCTCAGTTAGTTGATAATGAATACTATGATTGGTATGTTCACTTAGAATAATTTTTCTGCACTTCCCCGCAGAAAAACCCGGCCCTGCCCGATTTGTCCGTTTTGTACCTTACGTACACTTGATATTTTCTCCACATTCTGCTAAAATATTTATATGACAACACCACAATTAAAAAGATCATTTGACAGAAAGGTTGCTAATCTTGTTACAAAAAATGGAAAGCAAGCCGCAATTGCAAACACGTTCGGTCTTCCCGCTGGAAAGAATTATTCATGCCCTGGTGCCACTAGTGTTTGTGAAAGTGTTTGCTACGCAGGAAAACTTGAAAAACTTTACAAAGCCGTAAAGGCAAACCTAATACATAATTGGGAATTATTAAAAGACGCTGACGAATCGACTATGATTGATCTATTGCAGAATATGATTAATGATTTTAAAAAAGATTGTGAAAAGAAAAATGCGTCATTGTTATTTCGTATTCATTGGGACGGTGATTTCTTTAATGACACGTACACCAAAGCATGGAAACAAATCATCCTTAACAATACAGATATAAAATTCTGGGTATATACAAGGGTACAGCCTGCAGCGGTAATGCTAAAGGATATTCCTAATCTATCCTTATACTATTCAACAGACAGCGAGAATAAGCAGATAGGCGTTAATTTAAAGAAAGATCATGGGATACGCCTTGCATACCTTGCACAGAATTTTGCAATAGGTCAGGCAGATATGAAGGAGTTATTTAATCGACCTGGTGCTAAGTGCCCTGAAAACCTAAAAGCCATTCCACTTATCTCAAGCGCTGGCTCGGCTTGCGTATCTTGCGGTTTGTGTGTATACTCTAAGAGCGACATAGTCTTTTCATCATCTAAGAAATAAGGGGCATATGGAGATACTAATAGTATTATCACTTATATTCTTATATATCCTATTCTCAGGCATGGGGCATTAAGTGTGATATATCTCACATCTCAATATATGAGATTATCCATGAGATAATTTGTATTTTTGACCAAAAAATGTTAGACTTATACAGTAAGCAAAAACCAACAAGAAGGAGAACCATGTCCGTAGCAAACGCAACATACAAGGTAGGCGACACCTACACATCACAAAAATCAAAGGTAGTAGGAACTATTACCGAAATTGTGCCAACTAACAAGAACACAGTTAGAGTTAAGTTAGATGTTAATGGCTCAACTCGCTGGACAACTTGGACAGCAAAGAACGCTTAATCTTAGCCTAGTGGCTAAAGTCCTGAGCATGACGAGAAACTGCTCAACTTAATACCCCCATCAAACTCACCAACAGAAACGGAAACAAACCAAATGGCAAGAAGCAAACCCATCAGCGTAAAAATCGCTACTGCTAAGGTTATCAAAGCCTTAGAAACAAAGTTAGCACAAGTAAATGCTGACTACACAAATCAAGATGAACTGGAAGCAAAGTTCCAAAAGCAAGTAGATAAATGGCGCAAAGAAGTTGCTAAGTTTGCTACTGCTAACATCTCAAAGGCTGAAAACCTACGCACTAACTATCGTTCTTGGAACAAAACCCTTAATGTTGATTTTGATTTAATCACAGATGAGGCAGACTTTCCCAAAGAGCCTGAGCGTAATTTTGAGCAAATCCATGCTCATACTTATCGTGAAATGAAAGAGGAACTTGAGAACGCTATCCGTATCCTTAAAATGACGGACGAGGAAACAGTTAGCACTAGCACATATAACGCTATTGCTCGTTATCTCTAATAGTATTGGGGGGGTTCTTGACTTGCCCCCCCAAAAATGTTATACTTAATATAACAAACCACCACAACAGAAAAGGAAAATCATGACACTAGGCGGATACACATACCAACTAGGTGATTTATTCACCACAAGCAAAACAGGTATCACAGGTAGAATTGTAAAGTTCTCACCTATCAACTCTAAGACCACTAGAGTATCCTTACAATTAGCAAATGGCGCAAGACGCCTTGCTATGGTAAGCACAACTAAATAATTTATCTCTGATAAGCACTTGGCTTAATTGCTAAGTTATTCCTGAGATAAGACTCCTGAGCATGAGTTCTAAACTGCTCATCTTTAATTGCCCCCCGCAAAAATCCGGGGCAGCGTGATCTAAATCACATCTCATTATGTGAGACTAATTAAGAACTGAACTTGCATTCCCACAATCTTGATGATATTATTGTATTAACAGAAAAGGAACCCCTAATGAGCGAAGTAATGACACAGGAGCAGTTATCTGTTCCATACAATCCTAACCTACTTGTAACCTACAAGGCTATACCTGACACCTATGCAGCACCTGAAAGCCCTACATTCATGACTGATAAAGTTACTGATCTTGAATGGGAACTACATCAAGGCAGAACTAATGCCAATCTAGCAGCAGAGCGTCGTTTAGACATCTCATGGCTTGAAGATCAAATTCCTGAATGGTATGACCCAAACTATTCTAAAGAAGAAGTTTTAAAAGCGCTAACACAACACTTTAATCTTAATCCTGTAAAGCAAATGAGTGTATACGGCACCGTTACATTCAGTGGAACTATTAACATCCCATTGGATGAGATTGAAGACTTTGATCTAAGCAGTGTAACCATTGATGCAGAATTAAGTTCATATGACTATGACGCTGACTTAACTGTAGACGATGTGTCACTTGAGGAGAACTAATAAGAGATCTGTAGCATCCGCTGCAGGGACCGCTTAAATTTGATAGGGGGCTATCAACGTCGTGGGCCAAGACGTAAAACTGGCCCTAACAAAAACCCGGCCCCGCCCGAAATGTCCGATTTATACCAATTAAGAAGATTAAACCATTTTCCCCAATCCTATTTGACATTGGCTGTCATGACTGCTAAACTTAGTTAAAACAACCGAAAGGATAAAAATGGCTCATGATTTAGAAACTCAAAATGGCGTAGCAAGTTTTGCTTCATTTAGAGAGCCTGCATGGCACAATCTTGGCACAGTATTTGATACTGAAAAAAATACAAGTGAAATGCTTGTTGCTGCTAACTTAAATAATTGGAATGTTAGACTAGAGGATTTAGAAATCCCATCTAGTTTAGTATCTGACAAACAATATCAATATGTTGTTCGTACAAACCCAACTGATAAATCTCAAACTGATGTTTTGGGAATTGTTGGTGAGCGATACACACCACTACAAAATGAAGAGTTATTTGCATTTGGCGATAACATTCTTGATGGTGGAGGTCGTTGGGAAACTGCTGGCTCTCTTAAGGGTGGTCGTGTAGTATTTGGCTCTCTTGCTTTAGAGCGTGAAACTGTATTAGACCCAAATGGTGTTGCGGATAAGGTTAAAACTTATTTGCTTATTAACACTAGCCATGATGGCTCTATTGCAATTCAGGCTTCTATCACTCCCGTTCGTGTTGTGTGCGCTAACACTCTTAATGTTGCACTCAATCGTACTAAGAAAAAAGATGGCGTCAAGCAATCTTTCAAAATCCGTCATACACAAACTGCCAATGGCAAGGTTGCTGTTGCTCGTCAAGCACTAGGTATGGCTAACTCATACATGGACGAATTCGACAAGATGGCTCATGCTATGATACAAAAAGAAATATCAGCGAAAGATTTCAATGATATTATTCTTGCTGCTTATCCAAAACCTGAATTAGATACTAAGGGTGCAATCAAGAAATGGGAAAACAAGGTAAATATGATTAACGATATTTATACTGGTGATTTTAATGGCATGATTGCTGGTAATGCTTGGGGCGCATTTAATGCACTTACTGAGCGTTTAGACTGGTATCGTTCATCTCGTAGTGCAAATGGCGAAAGCATGTTTGCTGCTGCTTCTGGATTTGACCCTGCAACTAATGCAGAAAAAAATCGTTTGCTAACTGTTGTGCAAAAAACTTTGCAACTAGTTTAGTAAAAAATCCTGAGCATGATTTAAAACTGCTCACCATTGGTTCTGTAGCATAGTTGGTTAATGCGCTACCCTGTCACGGTAGAGATCGTGGGTTCAAGTCCCATCAGAGCCGCTCCGGGTTTTCTTTCTTTAAATAATAACACATGATTGTTTCATTAAGAAAGATTGACTTTTTCCCCAGTTTCCTGTAAAATATTAACATGACCACAATTAACAAACCACTAACCATAGACGGCCTAATAATGAATATATATGAGGACAACTCTGAACATTTTGACTTTATATATAGCATGAATAATGGAGACTGCGATTGTTGTCTTCACTTTGCGATGAATTTGATTAAGGAGTATGATAGATAATGTTAGGTTATACATACAAGGATATACAAGAATTTGGTAATAGTTTAACTGTTGCTATTGATTCCGCTACCGACCCAAAAGTAAAGCAAGGCCTATTAACCATATGGGACTTCTTTGAAGGTTTGTTAGCAGAAGGTTACATAGATGAGAACACATACTATGGGTAATGTGACTAAAACATATTCATCGCAATTTGGTGGAGACTTAGTGTCAGAGGGCCTATCTGATAGTTCTTTATCTTGGGGTATATGGCAAGACCCACCTTCATTTCACGAGGGTCAGTCTAATGTTGCATATGTAATTGATGAAGATGAGGATGAAGACTAATGGACCACGGTGAGATCATAGATAAGATTATGGAACTTATAAACACAGACGGAGAGATCATGTCTGACGAAGAGGTTATTAATAGTATTAGGGGACTTCTTGAAGAGAACCCTCAAACCTATTGGGGAGCAAGCCAAAGCAGTGTGATGTAGATCACCTTACGATACCTTGTAATTTTTCCCAGTTCGTAGTAAAATTGTATTAAGAACCCTAGAGAAAGAAGCCCAATGCCCAAGTTAGTAAAACTTACAGAGGATGAATGGTTTAAACAGTTCAAGCCTATACCAAACCATTTAGACGAGAATGCCTCATTCAATGACGGTGAGCACGGCTATATGTTTGAGACATATGGTGACGAGGTAGAGTTTGTTAGAGACCATGTGTTTCTACATCCTAATACTGTTTGGACTTACTGTGACGGAGATGACGGTGGAACTTATATCTGTGACGGTATGCATATGGTTAATAGGATTGGTTACTTTGTAACTACCGTGCCCTACGATGACAAACAGTACTATCAGATACAACTAATTGAGGGAAGGGACGAATAGTGCATACCCTACACTATATAGCAGTTGAAGCAGATAGCAAGCAAGAGGCTTTTGACAAAGTTGTTGTAAGCCTGCAATCAAACGAAGACGGATATCGCCTAGCAGACTGGTCAGATTGGCACGTCGTAGGTGGAGGAAGGTGGAGTACTAATGCCAACAAAAAAAGCGAAAACAACCTTATGGGGGGTTATAACGATGACCCTACTGATGTTATTGGCTATGCTGAAAATAAAGAAAAGTTCCAAGAAGTAGTTAAGGATATCTTAAGGTTCCGCTCTCAAACCATGAACAGGAACATAGTAGAGATTAAGACTGATAAGTTTATTAGTCAAATGGTCGACTATGCTTCAGAGGGTGGCAGGGGTCCCTGGAACGGAGATACCCTAATGAATGTTTATTCTATTAAACAAGCAGCAGAAATGCTCATGGGCTCTTGGACATCCGACAGTGGGTTTTACGACCTTCAAGAACATGTCTCTGAATTCGAGTATTTAGATGAGCGACTTGACAAACCTGATCGAGCCGTGAGACAATATCTAGTACCAGTTGACTTCCACTTCTAAGGAGACCTAATGATAAAAACAAAAGATTTAATCTTAGCAGGACATTTTGCAGTTGATAGCGGTCAGGCCATGGTAGGCGACCCATGCTATATTGATAATTGGGATACCAACAAAAATGATGATTGGAATATTGACGGCAAAGAAGGTCAATACTCTTATCATGGTGCTAGTGCTACTACCCTTGCTAATTCATATGGCGAGTTAGGTAATGGCACGGCAGTAGTATTTAATACAGGTTATGGCGATGGGCTATATCCAGTATATGTTCAGATGAACGATGACGGCAGAGTTTCTAAAGTTGTAATCGATTTTGAAGGGGACCTATAATGGCTACATGGGATGTTGAAATAATCTTTGAGCCAACAGGTACTTATATGAATTTTGAATATGAGACTGACACCGAAGACGAGAACGATATCTTTAATGAGATAACAAACCAAATATCAATCATACCTGAAAGGACGGATGCATAATGGGAGCACGTTGTACATTCATATTTAAACAATCAGAGGATCTAGCAGTAGCGCTGTATAGCCATTGGGGTGAAGACAGCATGTATCAAGATCTTGCTCAGGCCCTGCAGCATGCAGCGGTACGTAAAGGTGATACAGAATACTATACCCGCATGGCTATTAGTTATTTGATGCAAGACTCCATCTTGGAGGAAACAGGGTTTGGTATCTATGCCTGCAATCCTAATGACTTAGGGTTTGCGGACCATCCAATATTAATCGATCTCACAGATAATACTATTAGTCATGATGGTGTAGACCACAAAGACATTGATAGTTTTATTACTTATAATTTGCCCAGCAGTGCTCTCTCCACTGTGGGGGCTTCATCAGCGGAGGTTGGGGTCACCTCTCGCTAGCAATATGGGGAGGGCGTTAACTGTGGTGGGTTGCGCTCTCCCTTTTCCTTTGGTATAATTTAGATAGGGGTTTCATGTATCGTATTAACAGAGTAAAGCGACAGACCAATGAGGAAAAGGTTGCGGTTGGAATTGGCAAATTGCTATCTGACTTTTACCTTGACTTAGAAAAGGTTGGCTATTATTTGGCTAGGGCAACTCCTTATTTAATTTATCGCAGGTCATTAGAAGTATTAGAAAGTGCTAAGTTCCAAGAGGACAAGATAGAGCAAAACAGATTGGGGTATGATAGTGACCGACTTCCGTAATGTATGTGAGATTTTAGGAAAACTTTATTCCGTATATAAAGATGATGAAGAGTTTAAAGACTTCATAGAGTTTAATGACTTAGGGCTACCGCTTGCTTACTTTGTTTCTGAGAACCTTTGTGAGGTAGCAGATGACGGGGCACGGTATATAACAGAAACATGGGCACTATTCTTAGCAGGGTTAAACCTAGAGGATACTGGCTTCTCTGATTTAGATGAGGTCTTTGAGAGTGCAGAGGAGAAGAACAATGGAACTGAGTAATAACTATTTAGATGAACAGTTACTTAAAGCCCAACAGTTGCTATGGTCTGGCTCTCTACATGAAGTGGACCAGGCACACAACATCATTGCTAACTTAATTAAAGATCGCCTACCAGCATAGGAAAAACCCGGTATCAATTACCAAACCTCCAAACCTTATTTACGAAAAAGACATTACGATCCATCAAAATATTTTCCCCATTGATAGCCAAACCTTCCAAACCTTATTTTCTAAAAAGACATTACGAAGGTTTGAAATATTTTCCAGATTCATCTCTCTTATACTAGGGGTATGGGTATATCTTTTTATCCCCGCCCATTTCTGCCGCCCGTGGCGGCGCTGATTGATAGTATAATAACACATTACGAAGGGGCAAAAAAAATCCCAGATTTATACAAACTATTCCCATAATTACCAAACCTTTCTATACTTTTTCCCTGGTTTTTTAATACTTTTATAACTTTTTTGTTATGTTTTTATAGGGGTTTTTTACTTGACAAACCTTGCTTTTGGGTATATAATGCATGCCGCATATGGAGATAGGAAGGTTTGGGATAGGGAGGTTTGGCCGCCAGAGGATTACGACGCCATCTATAAAATCGCCCAATCCCCCACTATGCTCCACTTTCCTCCATTCTAACCCAATCTAAAAAATGTCAGTAAGGATTATCTTTCATACCAAACCTCCAAACCACCTATTTAAAAGCCTTCCAAGCCCTATTTGCGACGGTATTTAACCATCTCGTTGGTTCCCAAACCAGACATATCTGGCTATCTGGGATATGGGGCTATGGGGATATAAGGTTTGTTATTACACTGGGGATTACGATACTCCTTCTGTACCCGCCAAAAATAGGATACAATAAGTTTATGTCTAATACTGGTTGGCTGGGATCAAGGTTTGGTAAAGGTCACTATCCTAATTGGTTTTCATATACAGGCAAATATAACTTTGAAGAATTCTTGTCTGAGTATAAAGATAAGCCTAACTTAAATTATCTTCAATTAGGTGTTTTTACTGGAGACACAAGCAAATGGTTAATGAAAAATGTATTAACCCATGAAACCTCACATTTAACAGATGTTGATACTTGGCTAGGATCATCTGCTGAAAGCGATGTTCATGATAATTATGACTTTGAAGATGTCTATCAATTATATTTAAGTAGGATGGAACAATTTTCTCCTCGTGTTCATAGTAAAAGATCCACGACCTTTGATTTTTTAAATGCTGAAAACACCAAAAATAACACCTATGATTTTATTTATATTGATGCAGATCATGTTGCCAGCAGCGTATTAAGTGATGCCGAACTGTCTTGGCCATTACTAAAGGCTGGTGGAATCATGTCATTTGATGACTACTCTTGGGGTGATGAAAAACCTGCTCATCTAAGACCTAGAACTGCTATTTTGTCATTTGTTGAAAAATACAAAAATCAAATAGAAACAATGGCTATGAACCATCAATATTGGATTAAAAAGATATAACTGTTTACTACCTGTGATATTACGATCCTTCTTGCTATTCCCGCCGATTTGTGGTATGCTTAATGTAAACAAAGGGGAAAACTATGACAACAGAAATGATACATGAAATAATGCAAGAAATGTTTAGCAATGAAAAATCAGGTGGACTTTTCTATATTGAAAACGACAAAGTTCATAAAATAATTCAAAGTTACTTTCCAAAGGCTTTTGAATCATTTGAACCTGCTTATTAATAATGAAATCTAAAAAAGAAATAGATTGGTCTGAAGCAGAAGAACGAGCAAGGGCTAGCCTTAATAGAAGTAAATCCGCTATTGAGGCTACTGCCTTTGGGACACCTGCTAACTGGTCTAGACCTGTTTATAACAAACCTTTAATTGCTCCAGATCCTAGCGCTCCTGACACTCATGTCAAAACTCATAAATTAAATAAAAAACAACGTAAAAAATATAATAAAACCTTTGTACCCAAACAAAAGGCAAAGGCTAGAAAATCAGATGAAAGTGGTGGTTTACCAGTGGTCAATAAAAATGTTAATCTTTGGGTTGAATTAAATGAACAAGATAAAGGTTTTATATCAAATTGGAAGTGGCACAATGGGTAATGTAGATTATGACAAACCAATTAACCAGTATATCTTTCAATCCTGTATTAATTGCGGAAGGTTTATTAGGACAAAGGATAAGGTTAGATTAACCTTATTCATGTACGATCATTATGGGGAAAAGGGTATTAGACGTTGTTCTAATAAGTGGTACGGAGAGTTTGTTTATACTCTGCTAAACTGGAGGTATCGAAATGCATGAATTAATGGATACAAACCTTACTTGGGCAGAAGAAGATGTTAATCTTTGGAAAGGGTGGACATACAGCATTGAAAAAAATCGTTATTACTTTAATGATATTGGGGATGAATCCCTTGCTTCCTTTTGGGCAGATGATTTCTTAAATCAGGCATACCTGTAATATTAACCGCTATTGCCCGTGTCGGGCAGGGGAAGGTTTGTTACCTCCTATTTGCCGCCGAACTCAAAGCGTGATACACTTATAATATGAAAAAAAACAATGCGATTATTTCCCAGCGAAAACTAAGACGGTATGCCAAGAACAAAAAGCGTATGGCTAACAAACCATATCACAGTATGTCTAAATTTGAAAGAAGCCAAGAAGATGTTAGGCAGCGTATCATAGCCCAAGCCTTGGCAAATGCAGGAGGGAGATAATATGGAAGAAGATACAGTTTGTTATACCTATAAAGTAGAGATGATTATTCATTTACTTTCAGATTCCGAGCCAAAAGCAGCAGAAACATTAGAAAAGAATGGTGGGTATGTAAGTAGTCGTAAGGTAACTCTTATTGACTCAGTACCGCTGATTAAAGGTTAAAAGACTCCATACAAACCCCACAGTGCCAGTTGGGATCTTGTTTGGTATGATAAGTTTTAGATACTAACAATATCAAACCTTGCTTATGCATATCCACATACTTGGGATTAACATAGCCATAGATTATTGGGATTAGTGTAGAATTACAGTTAGGGCACATATCAAGGTCTTATCCTATATGAGTATGTGTTAAGGGGATCGTAATTAGTTCCGCCAGTGCTTTTGTTATACCGTGCCACAAGTGAGTTATATCTATTAACAATGTCATCTATTACAGAGTTTGCTTTATCTACCGTCCGACTATGGGCATCTTGTTCTCTTATTAAATCAAGACGGCTACTTGCAATAATATCACTGGTATATCTTATACAGTAGTTGGATTGATCTAAGGTCATTTTACGAGATTGTTTTAAATCCCCTCCCATAAAAAGCATGAACACAGAAAGTATTACGATTAATGCAGATTGTACCCAGATTATGCTTTTAAGTTTAAAACTCATATTACTATATTATACCCTATCTTAGGGTACAAGGCAATTTAATTAATCTTTATGCCCAACTCACATTTCCAGTACCTGCAGTTAATGTTGTTCTTTTGTATCCGCCACTTGGTGAACTTGTAGTTCCTGTTAAACCTGCTCCAATTGAAATTGTAAAAGTGTCTGGGTATCTAAGAATAACTACACCTGCTCCGCCATTGCCACCTGTTTGAGTTCTTGAATTTCCACCACCGCCACCACCAAGATTGACAGTACCGTCGCCACCTACTCCACCACTTGAACTTCCGCCTCCGCCAGTACCACCAGGAGCACCAGTAGAAGAGTAAGGATATATTCCACCTCCGCCTCCGCCGCCATACGTAACTGATGTACCAGTAATTGATACAGCCGTACCATTACCTCCAGGACCAGGGACAGATGCAGTAAGGGGCACTTGTCCTGCTTGACCAGTTCCTCCACCACCAGCACCAGGATATGGGGCAATATCAACTGTATCTTGACCACCATCAAATCCTTGACCAGCAGTTCCTGCTCCTGGACCTGACTGACCTGATGAATAACACGCTCCACCACCACAACCACCGTTAGTACCAAAATTAGCGTTGCTTCCGCCACCGCCTCCACCAAGAGAAGTTATAGTGCTAAATACAGAGTTTGCTCCGATGCCACCACCAGCACCAGTTCCTTCGTAACCCAGAACACCAGCACCGCCAGCACCAACTGTAACCGCATAATTAGTTGAAGGTAATAAAGTTAAATTGGATTCGGGTGCGGTACCACGACCACTTGCAGTTACAGTAGAACGCAATCCACCTGCACCACCACCGCCTCCGCCTCCGCCACCGCCTCCTGCAAGTACAAGGTAATCAACTAAAATTTCTGCAACAGGAGTTACTGAACTACTTGCAGCACTTGCTGCTGATGTTCCGTTAGCATTTGTTGCTGTTACTGTAAATGTATATGAAGTTCCATTAGTTAATCCTGAAACTGTAATAGGACTTGAACCAGTACCAGTAAGTCCACCTGGAGATGATGTAGCAGTATAAGTATTAGATAAACCACCAGTTGCACCTGCTGTATAGGCAACTGTTGCTAAAGCATTTCCACCAGTTACAGCACCAATTGTAGGAGCCTGTGGCACGGTAGTTGCAGTAACTGCACTAGATGCAGAAGATGTTGCTGTTCCAAAGTCATTGCTTGCTACTACTGTATATGTATATTGAGTTGAAGATTGTTGACCTGATACTATGATTGGACTTACTGATCCCGTCGCAGTATAGGAGCCAGGAGATGATGTAACTACATATGATGTTGGTAGACCACCTGCTGTTGCTGGAGTAAATGCTATTGATGCAGAGCCATTATTGTATGCCCTGCCAGAACCTGCGTCTGTTGCTGTTACACCTGTAGGGGTTGCTGCTGGGGCATTTAAAGCCATCCATCCTTGTGATGTATAAATTTCTAATCTTCCGAGGGTACCGTTATAAAAAGTATCTCCTACAGCAGGATTAGATGGACGGGCAGCAGTAGTTCCAGTACCTGGAATTTTTACCTTATTTAGGTTGTTGACTGCCATTTAAATCCCTTCAAAAAAATCAAAGTTATAAAAACATTGTATCATTATTTTATTATTTATTAGACTGCATACCTAATTATTACTATACCGCTACCGCCTGGTCCGCCATTTCTTCCAGTACCGCCACCTCCACCGCCACTACCAGTATTTGGAGTTCCAGATATACCATTATTGCCACCAGTTACACCTGCTACTCCACCAAGACCTGCAGACCCAGCGGTTGAGTTATATCCACCACCTCCACCACCACCTGCGTAATAGCCACTGTCTTTACCAGTTCCAGTTGGTGTTGATAATGCAGTAATTTGAACACCGTTACCACCATTACCTGCTTTAGTAATTCCAGAATTATATGAACCACCAATAGTACCTGCTCCGCCTCCGCCACCGCCAGATGAAAGACTATCATCACCACCGCTATATCCACCACCTGAACCACCTGCATAACCCTGATATTGTGTTCCAGATGCTCCTGCACCATTAGAACGCTGGCCGCCGCCACCTGAACCACCACTACTTGGGCTTGAAGCATAACTTGCTCCACCACCGCCACCTGTAGATGTAATAGAGATTGCTCCACCAATAATTGATGAATTTACACCTTGACCGCCAGAAATATTATGTTGAACTGAACTAGTTCCTCCTGCACCAATAGAAATTGCGTATGCTGTATTGTTAATTAAAGATACTGATGATTCTAATGAACCGCCACCGCCTGTTGCAGTAACAGTAGAACGAAGTCCACCTGCTCCGCCGCCACCGCCCATGTTTCCTCCACCGCCGCCGCCTGCTACTACCAAATAATCAGCAGTTAATGATTGAGTAGGAGTAAATGTACCTGAACCAGTAAATGTGTGATACCAATAAGTACCATCAGTATTTATTGATCCGCCAGTTGCTTTTGCTACTGAATACTCTGTTTGAAAAATACCTGATGCAGTAAATGTATGATAATAATATCCTCCAGATGTTGTAATTGTTCCACCTAATGCTTTTTGTGTACCAGATTGATAACGAACTATAACAATTCCTGAACCACCTGAACCACCAAGTGGACTAGGACTATAACCAGCAAATGCACCACCACCACCACCTGAACCTGTATTTGCAACTCCAGAAGTAGCAGCAACTGTGTCAGCAGAACCACCATTTCCACCTCCACCTGAACCACCTGCACCTCCAACCTGTTGACTATAATGGCCAGCGCCACCGCCGCCGCCAGCGTAATATCCAGATACACCTGTAGAAGTTGCAGATGCCCAAGATGAATATGTGTTTACACCAGCACCACCTACACCACCATTACCTGAACCATTTCCGCCAGCACCTCCTGCACCACCTCCTCCTCCTAAACCAATGCTTCCACCCCTAGATCCTCCGTTGTTTCCTTGTCCAACTACACCAGAGCCAGCGTTACCAGTGTCACCAGCACCACCACCAGAACCACCATTAGTTCCAGTTGTTCCACCACCTATAGCCGAAGTTAACGCACCAAATTGTGAATCATATCCATTAGTGGCTGCTGCACCTCCTGCTCCAACAGTTATTACATAAGATGCAGGAGATAGAGTTTGTGAACTAAAATATAATAATCCGCCTGCGCCGCCGCCACCACTAGTTCCATAACTTCCACCTCCACCACCGCCAGCAATAACAAGAGCATCAATAATTAAGTTTGCAGTAGGAGTAGTAATTTGATTACTTGCACCAGATTGCGCTGAGTTACCATTTGCATTAGTTGCATAAACTGTAAAAGTATAATTTGTTTCACCAGTCAAACCACTAACCGTTATAGGTGAAGAACCAGTACCAGTAAGTGATCCTGGATTAGATGTAGCAGTAAAGGATGATGCTGTAGCCCCTAATACGGCAGCAGTATAAGCAACAGTAGCAGTAGTTCCTGTTACAGCAGTAGCAGTGCCGATTGTCGGGGAATTTGGAATGGCAGCAGAAGATTGTCCAACACTCATCTTAAAACTGTTGGCTATACTACTACTGGTAACTACTCTTTTGGCTGCCATTTAGATACCTTTTTTTTATTCTTGTGTTACTTCAACCCAAGAGGTTGTGTCTTCATCCCAACGATAGATTTTGTCATCAACTGGCATTGGGGTTGGTGCTTCCCACAAGTATGTGTTTAAATTTTTTGTCCAAGATGGATAAGGTTGAGGTGCGGCAAAGCCAATACCGTCAAATGTGTATCCAATACCTGCATAATTTTTGTGGATAGCAAATTTACCGCCTGAATGAACTCCACCGTGTGTGTTGTATGAGGTTTGAACCCATTCACCACCTAAGTTTTTTTCACACCAGTCTGGTCCATCGGCAACGATTACCTGTGTAACAATTCCGTCTTCTATTTTTGCATAGTGACCCATGATTATTCCGTTTCTTCTCCGTAGAGAGTTGATTTATTAACTAATTGTACATTACGTTTTGTAACAATACCGCCTTTTTCGTCTAATTGTGCTTTAGCGTTTGTTTCGGTATCAGAAATAACGTGTACTAACATTGTTATTTCATAACTAAAACATTGTGTTGTCTTTGTTTCTTTTATTTTAGTTGCGTTATCTTTTTTCATATTTCTCCTTTGTTAGACTGCATATCTTATAATTACTATACCGCTACCGCCAGCATTTCCTGTTGGGTATAAACCACCAACGCTTGCACTGCCTCCGCCGCCACCTCCACCGCCGCCAGTATTTGCAGTTCCCGCTGCACCAGCAATTCCAGAAGTATGTGAATTGCCTCGACCTCCTCCACCCGTTCCACCAAGTCCAGCGCCATTACCTGATGCACCACCTTCTCCGCCACCGCCTCCGCCTGCATAATAACCACTTACTCCAGTTCCAGTTGCACTTGCCCAAGATGAATATGTATTTAACCCAATTCCACCTGCACCTGACGCACTAAATCCACCAGCAGTACCAGCAGCACCTGCTCCTCCACCTCCACCTCCACCACGTTGTCCGCCATTATTGCCACCACCGCCATTATTGCCACCTGTAGTTCCAGTTCCAGCCCCATTATTACCTGTATTAGATTTACCACCACCACCTGAACCACCATTACTTCCACCATATCCAGGGGAATTACCACCACCACCGCAACCGCCACCTGATGAAGCAGATAAAGAACCAAACTGTGAATTTATACCATTAGTACCAACATTACTTGTTGTACCCGCAGTACCACCAGCACCAACTGTTACAGAATATCCAGTTGCGGTTAATGATTGTGAAGCAAAATAACGAAGCGCACCTGCACCACCACCGCCAGAGCCGCCAGTATCAGAATCAGAAGTACCTCCTCCGCCACCACCAGCAACTACTAATACATCAGCAGTTAATGATTGAGTAGGAGTAAATGTTGCTGAAGATAAAAATGCGTGATACCAATAAGTACCATCAGTAGATATAACTCCACCGCTTGCTTTTGCTAGTGGAGATGATAAAGTTAAAAAGTTTCCAGATGTGGTAAATGTGTGAATTGTATTTCCACCTGATGTAGTAACCACTCCACCACTTGCTTTTTGTACAGTGCCTGAGTATCGGGCTACAACAATTCCTGAGCCGCCTGTACCTAAACCATTTACCCAATATCCGCCGCCACCGCCACTACCAGTATTTACTGTTCCTGGTTGCCCAACGACTCCGTTTCTTTCAGCATTTCCGCCGAGACCGCTACTACCACCATTACCACCACCAGAAACGTTAAAACTACCACCACCCCAACCACCACCTCCACCACCTGCTGCATAAGTTACAGAAGAACCAGTAATAGAGTTAGCAGCACCATCACCACCATGGCCACCAGTAGTAGAATTGCTTGCATTACCACCTACTGCACCTGCACCGCCGCCGCCGCCTGAAGTTTGTCCATTAAATCTTGAGCCACCATTATTACCTTGTGAAGGTGAAGTTGCTGGAGTGTTTCCTAAACCATAATTAGTAGCATCATTACTACCACCACCACCTGAACCACCGTCAAATACAGAGACTCCACTTGCACCTCTACCACCACCAGTAGATGTAATTGTAGAAAATACTGAATTAATACCTGATGTTGAAGTAGCGCCACCAGCACCTACTATAACAGTGTAATCAGCATTTAATGATATAGTTAAAGGAGAACCTTGACCAGAGCCAACAGAAGTTCTATATCCACCAGCGCCACCGCCACCAACACCACCACCGCCGCCGCCAGCGACAACTAAGTAATCAACAGATAAAGTAGCAACAGGTGTAGTAATTTGATTACTTGCACCAGATTGCGTTGAGTTACCATTTGCATTAGTTGCATAAACTGTAAAAGTATAATTTGTTTCACCATCTAAACCACTAACCGTTATAGGTGAAGAACCAGTACCTGTTAATGATCCTGGATTAGAAGTTGCTGTAAAGGATGATGCTGTAGCACCTAAAACTGCGGCGGTATAAGTAACAGTTGCTGTAGTACCAGTAACAGCAGTTGCTGTACCAATAGTAGGCGCATTAGGAATTGCTGCACTAGATTGACCTCTACTGGCTCTAAAACTATTTACTAAACTTGAGTCATTAACTAATCTTTTAATTGCCATTATGACCAACTCACATTTCCAGTACCCGCAGTTATTGTGGTTACTTTATGTGAACCATCTATTGCTGTGCTACCTGTTAGACCTGCACCTATTGTAATTGTTTTTGAATTTAAATATCTTAAAATAACAATACCTGAGCCTCCATTGCCACCACCTGCACCAACAGTTTGTGTATTATCACCGCCACCACCACTACCAGTGTTAGCATCTCCACTAGTTGCATTAAGAAAAGGCGAGGCATTAAACCATTTACTACCGTTTCCACCTCCGCCATTGCCGCCAAGAGCATAGGGTGTACCCCCATTAGAAGAACCACCACCACCAGCAGCACGATATGTAGCAGTTCCAGTTATAGAAGATGATTTACCAACACCACCTGCAGAGTTTGCATAACCTGTTCCACCAACACCGCCTATTCCACCTGCACCTCCACCGCCACCAGCAGAACCGCCTGACCAAACTCCACCATTATTACCAAAACCTAATCCACCATAACTTGCTTGTGTTGCAGAACCTGCATTGCCAGAACCACTATTTTCACCACCGCCACCACCTGAACCACCATTTTGACCGTTTCTGTCAGCGTTCCAACTTCCGCCAGCGCCACCACCAGTAGCAGTATAAATAGAACCAAATGTTGTATTACTTCCATTTGAGCCATTATTATTTTTATTACCAGCACCACCTGCCCCAATAGTTATTGAGTAATTTGTAGATAAACTTAATGTATAAGAATTTGATTCTACATATCCACCAGCACCTCCACCTCCACCATAGATATATGCTCCACCACTTCCTCCACCTGCAATTATTAGCATATCGGCAACTACTGTATTTGCATCAGTAGTAATTTGATTACTTGCAGCAGAGGCTGCTGATGTTCCATTAGAATTTGTAGCGGTGACTGTAAAAGTATAATTTGTTTCACCAGTCAAACCACTAACCGTAATAGGTGAAGAACCAGTTCCAGTAACAGATCCTGGACTTGATGTAGCGGTAAATGTAGAACCAAGAGCACCTAAAGTTGCGGCGGTATATGTAACAGTTGCTGTTGTTGCTCCTGTTGTAGTAGCAGTGCCAATAGTAGGAGAATTGGGAATAGCAGCACTTGCGTTACCAACCGCTAAGGATAAGCCTGTTTTAAAACTCTTGGTAGTCATTAAAAGGTATTACCTCCGTGGTATATGTCTAAATTATACCATTATTTTGACTTTACAAACCTCTCAAACTTTGATATACTGAATATATGGCTCGTATAATAATTTGTTCAGTGTGTAAAAAAGAGATAGAGTCTAGGTCTAGCATGGCTTCGCAAACCTTAACTAATCATATGAAGGAGCATAAATGAAGTATGAAGATATAGTCCAGATGGCTGTTACTATGACTGAGATGGATAATGGGGTTTCTTTAGATCCCGCCGAAAGACAGGCTATGGTAAATAGAATTTTGGGCAAGGTAGAAAAGGAATTAGGTGTATAATAAAAATATGAAAAAATTTATTAGAAAAGAAAAGACTAACAATATATTCTTAAGGTTCATAGGAAATATCTGTGGATCAGTATTTACCTTTTTTCTTCTTAAAGAGATTAGGGCTGACGATAAAAAACATGCATTACGAGCAAGAATGTTTGCTAAGATATCTAGTCTTTTTGAAAAAGGACAAAATAAATGGGCTACTTACTATATCTAAGATAGTTTGATATACTAGATATATGGGGAAACTACTTGGTATATTTATTGCATTTTTAATTTCTCTTGGTCTTTGGAAACTATGGACAAAGGTAGTTGATTCTTTTTATGAATGATTATTGTAACAGTTGTAATAATAGATTAGTTAATGGTGATTGTGGATTTTGTTTAAACAATTCTAACGCATTAAGGGAGTTTGAAGAAGAAAATGAGTAACTGGACCGAAGAACTATCAGATGAACACAAAGAACAAATTTGGCATTTTATTGTGGAAACTGTTAAAGAAATTCGTGAACAGATTGCTCAAGATATTCAAGGCACCAGCGATCTTTGGAAGGCTAAGGGTCTTAATAAGTCTCGTCGTACAACAAAAGCATTTGAAATATCTGCAGCCATAGCAAGGGGACAAAATGAAATTTAATAGTTTTATTAAGAACACTTTAATTTCTGCTCTTATAATTTTTATTGCAGCAATATTCTTTATGACTAAGGACTAATGATGAATGCAGAAGAAATAATTCAAACCATTAAAGACCAGTACTACCTTTGCCCCAACATAGAAGATGATGTTTGCTATACATGGTGGAAGCATGATGAATGTGAGGCATTACGATCACTTCTTTATACCGTCACAAAAGATCCAAGGTATGTGGAACCATTAAGTAAGTTAAGACCAAACATAAAAGAGTCTATTGAAGAGATGCTAAATGATCCAGAGCACCAGGCCCTAATGGAACGGCTGAAGTATATGGAAGATAATGGAATTTAATTTAAAAACCAGCATATTAGATACATTAGAATACTCTAAAAAATTAATTGTTTCTCCCGATATTGATGGATTTATGACTGCTAAGTTAATTAATCGATACAATGGATCAGTTGTTGTTGGGGCATACGATAAAAACATTTTAACTATTGCTGATGGAATTAATCCAGAGGATTGTCTTTTTGTAGATTGTGATATGAATACGCCAGAGTTTGTCTCTATTGGTAACCATATGCGGTTGACTTCTGACAACATTTCTGTTAATTCTTTTAATCCAAACCTACATTTTGAGGTAATAAAATATACGGATAAATTTCCTTACGCTACTTGTTTTTTAATAACATTTGCAACTGGTGTACCTACGTCTGATCTTGATAAGAATTTTATGGCTTACGCAGATTCTACATACAAAAATTTAATAAATTATGAAAGAAATATGAAGAGTTGGTCTACAAGAATATATCACAATGAAGTAGAAAGAGTGTTAAACCCAAAGCCTTCTGATCATAATGAAAGGCTGTGGATAGAAAAAGAATATCCAAAACAATCATTTCTTTCAAAACAATTTGGCAAGACTAGATATATACAAGCACTAAATAATTCATTGGCATCAGAAAATATAAAACATTTGCCAATTATGCATGGTAAAAAATATAAAACAGGTTTAGTAGATAAGAATACTGTAACACGATATAACAAAGATATGATCTCCTATGCAGAAATATACTCTGGAGAATACTCTGTTACCTATAATCAAATAGCCGATTGGGAGTAGGATTACTGCTCGTAAGGACTAGGGTTTGTTAGTAATTCTTTAAATATATTATCAACCATTATGGTTAAACCTGTATCTTCTGTTGATAAATAAATAGAATTTTTAGTTATTTGTGCTGATCTTGCAGCATGCCTTTTGTTTTTATATACTTTAACATCTTCCATTTGACTACCCCCAACATTAAATAAATTACCATACATTGATCTCCATAAACATTCTGGATATTCATTTAATATATAAAGTAATCCCGCTTTATGCATTGGCATTGGTACGTGTAACTCATAGTCTAATGGCTTTGTAAACCCCAACTTGTTTAATTTATTGTTTGTTGTTATAAGTTTTCTAATATACATTGATGATCCAGTAATCTTTGTAAATTTATCTATTTTTTCAGACAACAGCCCATTGTAAAATTGTTCTATTGTTTCTATTTTTTTAATAATAAAAAAATCATCATTCATTAATATAAAATTATCAGATATATCTGAAGTATCGCAAACAGCCTTTAAATTATTTACAGCATTAGCATATTTGTTATCATTTTGTTCTAAAAAAACATGATTGCCAGAATACCATTTTGGCTTTCCACCTACGACCCAAACCTTTGCCTCTGGAAAACTAAGCAAGACAGACCTAATGGAGTATCTTAACTCTTCATTTTCTCCATCACGACAAATATAAACAAAATCCATCAAATACCCCGCTTTCTTATAAGTATATCAGAATCTGGTATACTGTTATAAACACAGAATGGGCGGGATCCTTGGCTAATATAGTATTTCTAGGCAACTTTGAAGTGCCTTATAGTAGTGAGAATCATCATGCTAAGTCTTTGGAATCTCTTGGGCATACCGTGAAAAAACTGCAAGAAAAAAAAGCAGGTAGCACAGAAATATTAAACGCAGCATTAAACTCTAATCTATTTATCTGGGTACACACACATAGATGGCAGACTCCAGGATCTAGATCTATGACTGATGTACTAAAAGAATTAAAGGCTGCTGGCATACCAACTATGACTTATCACTTGGATTTGTGGTTTGGAATTGAGCGTGAAAAAGATTTAAAGAATGATGATTTCTACACAAATATAGGTCACTTTTTTGCTACAGATAAGTTAATGTGTGATTGGTTTAATGAAAATACAGAAGTTAAAGGACATTTCTTACCTGCTGGTGTATATGATAAAGAATGCTACGTTCATCAAGATTACGATCCACACAACTTTGAGCATGACATAATTTTTGTTGGTAGCAAAGGGTATCACCATGAGCATAAATACCGTCCACAACTAATAGATTTCTTACGAAAAACATACGGTAAAAGATTCCTACATGTTGGTGGCGATGGAGATACTGGAACTGTGCGTGGAGAAGCGCTTAATCGCATCTATGCAAGAAGCAAAGTAGCCATAGGTGATAGTTTAAACATAAACTTTAACTATCCATACTATACAAGCGATAGACTATTTGAAAGCACTGGTCGTGGTGGTTTTACTATCTATCCCCGCATCAAAGGACTTGATAAATATTTTGAAGATGGTAAAGAAATTATATTTTATGAGCATGGTAATCTTGAAGACCTTAAACAAAAAATAGATTACTACATCTTAGATGGATTAACCAGAGAAGAAATAAGGATTGCTGGTCATGAGCGGACTAAAAAAGAACATACATATGTTCATAGATGGGCAAGCATATTAGAAACTCTAAACATAAAATGAAATATTTAGTTACTGGTGGTGCTGGTTTTATTGGATCAAACCTTGTTGATAAGTTAATTAGTCTTGGTCACGATGTTATTTGCATTGATGATGAGTCTGCAGAATGTCATGAGCAGTTCTATTGGAATGATAAAGCACAAAATTATAAGCATGACATTTGTGATTATGACCTAATTGCACCACTCTTTAAAGATGTTGACTGCGTATTTCACGTAGCATCTGATGCAAGAATACAGCCAGCAATATTAAATCCAAAAAAATCTATTCAATCAAACGCAGTAGGAACAGCCAATGTTCTTGAACTTTGCAGGGTTAACAAGGTAGATAGACTAATCTATTCAAGCACATCCTCTTCTTATGGCAAAAAGGCTTTGCTTCCAAACCAAGAAACACAATCACCTGATCCATTAACCCCATATTCTGCTGCTAAAGTCTTTGGTGAAAACCTTGCAAGAGTTTATCACAACCTTTACGGATTAAAGACTATATCGCTTAGATATTTTAATGTTTACGGAGATAGACAACCATTAAAGGGGCAGTATGCACCAGTAATAGGACTATTTTTTAAACAACATCATGAGTCAAAGCCACTAACAGTAGTTGGAGATGGTTCTCAGCGTAGAGATTTTACCCATATATCAGACGTAGTACAAGCAAACATACTTGCATCTGAAGTTAAAAGTGGGTTTGGTGAAGTATATAACATTGGGTATGGAAGTAACTACGCTATACTTGATATTGCTAATATGATTTCAAATGATATTAAATTTATACCGCCAAGAATTGGTGAAGTGCAAGAAACTCTTGCCTCTAACGCCAAGTTTAAAGATCTAACTGGATGGATACCAAAGGTATCATTAGTAGAGTGGATACAAAATGACTGAAATGATTAAGGCTACTGTTAACGGGGAATTTGAAATAATGTTACCAAAGCATCGTGCAGATAGACCAGAATGGTATCAACCACATGGTTGGGAAAAAATTAGATTAAAATCAATGCATGAAAATATTGGTAAAGGCGATGTTGTTTACTATGTTGGAGCAGAAGAAGGAGAAATGCCTGCCCTATGTCAAATGTGGGGAGCAGAAGTTGTTTTATTTGAACCTAATCCAAAGGTTTGGTCACACTTTCCTTTGCTTTGGAGTGCTAATAATTTAGAAAAACCAATTGCATGTATTCCTGGGTTTGCATCAGATAAAGATAATAAACTTGCACGTATTTATTATGGCGAGTTTCCACCAGAAGCAGATGCTCCTATTGAGGCTGCTCATGGATTTAAAGAACTGCAGTATGAAGCAGATAAATATGGTCAAACAAAAATTGATACGCTTGTATATGAAAAAGGAATGAAGCCGCCTACTGCAATTTCTCTTGATGTTGAGGGTAGTGAATGGAGGGTCCTAGGAGGGGCTGAAAGGGTCCTTAGAGAGCACAAACCTAAGATTTGGCTATCTGGACACCCAGAATTTATGATGATGTATTGGAAAGAATATTTGCATGATTTAAGACAGTTTATTAAGGGTATTGGCTACAAAGAAACATTGCTTGACTATCAACATGAAGTACACTTATATTATGAGCGATCTTAAAGCATATCTTTATTCAGTTAAACAAGAAGACTGTGCTGCTGATAAATGGGATTACGGTTTATTAAAACAATTTTTTAATAAAAATAATATTAAACCAGATAAGGTAACAACCTTACCTAACACAGATAGAGCCTTTGTTGTTATTCCTGGACCACAAAATGTAGACTATGAAGATCAAATATCTGAAGAGTTAAACAAGATAGATAGAGTTATTTTGTTTATTACTGGAGATGAAAGTGCTACATTTAAAGTTGATAAAATAAAACATAAAAATATTGAGATTTGGGTTCAATACCCGCACAGAAAACATTCGCAATATAATAAATTAGCGTTGGGTGTGCCAAGAGATTTGCATAAACATTTACCAAAATATCAAGATAAATCATATGATGTATTTTTTTCAGGACAAATAACTCATCAACGAAGACAAGAACTTGCAACTGTTATGCCTAACATACCTAATTCTTTTTATAATCCAACTACTGGTTTTGCAGAAGGACTAAAACCAAAACAATACTATGACAAAATGTCTTTATCAAAGATTGTTCCTTGCCCTAGCGGGGCGATGGTTATTGATTCATTTAGATTTTATGAAGCAATTGAAATGCTTTGCTTGCCTATAGGAGATAAGTTAGACTCAAAAATGCAAAATACAGATTTTTTTAATTTTGTATTTGAAGATAATCATTCAGTAAAAACTGTTGATAATTGGAATCACTTGGTTGACTTGTTACCTGAACTATTAAATAATTATACATCTGAAATGCATCAGATTGTTTGTTGGTGGATTAAATATAAAAGAGATCTTTTTATTAAATTAATGAGGCAAGTAAATGCATAAAAAAGATATAACAATTGTCATGGCTACTTCTGTAATTACAGATCATCCAAGCACAAAAATGATAGATCAAACTATTAGTGATGTTCGTGCTCATTTTCCAGACAACGAAATTATTATGCAAATAGATGGTCTTAGGGAAGAACAACAAGATCGTAAAAAAGATTACGATGAATACAAAAATCGTATTTTGTGGAAATGTTTACATGAAGATAAAAACATATTACCTTTTATATTTAAAGAGCATAGCCATCAAACCAACATGATGCGTAAAACAATTAATGAAATTAAAACACCACTATTGCTTTATGTTGAAGGAGACGCTCCATTAACTCCAGACACACCTATAGACTGGGATAAATGTTTGGACATGTTTGAATACAATAAAGCAAATACTATTCGTTTTCATTTTGAAGCATTTATACCAAAAGATCACGAACACCTTATGTTTGGTTTAGAAGATGGGTTTATGAAAACTATACAATGGAGTCAACGACCACATCTAAGTAGAAAACAATATTATAAAGACATTGTGCTTCCAAGATGTAAAGATAAATTTTTTATAGAAGATACATTTCATGGAGCAATTCAAGATGATATATCTCCATATGGGGAGTTTAATCAAGAAGGTTGGGAGACTCATAAACTTTGGATTTATCATCCTGAAGAAAACATTAAACGTTCTTATCATTTAGATGGTCGTCAAGGTACCCGCAAATTTACGGTAGACGATGAAACTTGGGGGTATAAAGAATGAGACTAGGAATCATAGCAAGATCAGACAACACTGGTCTTGGCAATCAGACTAGAGAGTTAGTTAATATGCTTAATCCTGATAAGATTCTTTTAATTGACTCTGCCCCGTTTAATAAAAATAAACAGCATCCTGAATGGTATGAAGGTTATAATTTTTACTCAACTAGGGGAGGTATGCCAACAACAAAAGAAATTATTTGGTTTTTAAAAGATGTTGATGTAGTAATTAGTTGTGAAACCTTTTATCATTTAGACCTTGTAGATCTTGCTAGGCAACAAGGAACAAAGACTATTCTTCAATACAACTACGAACTTTTTGGTAACTTAACAAACCCTAACTGGTCATTACCAGATGTATTGCTATCTCCTAGTCTTTGGAATATAGACATAGTAAAAGAAAGGTTTGGCTCTGCATGTGATGTAATTCATTTACCACCACCAACAAATGAGTCTTTATTTAATAAAGCAAAAGACAATAATCTTTCAAAAGATCACAACCGTATACTTCATATTGCTGGTAAAAAGGCTGCAAAAGATAGAAATGGAACTGAAAGTATTTTTGAGATGGTCAAGCATTCTAAAGAAGATTACGAATTAGTAATTAAATCCCAAACCCCAATTGATACAAACTGTAAAGATTCTAGGGTAAAGATTGAAATAGGTAATCCAGCCAGTAGGGAAGACATGTATGATGGCTTTGATGCAATGATTCTGCCTAGAAGGTATGCTGGTCTTTGTTTACCTATGAATGAGGCTCTTATGAGTGCCCTGCCAGTTTTTATGACTAATGTATCTCCAAATAATACAATATTGCCTGAAGATTGGTTAGTAGAATCAACAAAGATAGGATCATTTAGAACAAAGTCAATGGTTGATATTTATAATATTGTTCCAGATAAATTTGCAAACATAGTTGATAGATATATTAAAAATAATAATAAAAAAGAATTTAAAGAAAAAGCATTATCAATTGGTTTAGAAAACTTTTCTATAGATAAATTAAAACAAAAATACTTAGAAATTATAAACAAATAAAAGAAAAGCCAGCCTATTTCTAGACTGGCTATCTTATAGAAGATTGTTTACTTCTTTTTAGCAGCCTTTTTTAAAGGTGCTTTTGCAGCCTTTAAAGCCTTTGCAACCTCAGCAGCATCAGGTAAAATACCAAACGCTTTATCATTTGGATTGAGCGCTCTCAATGCAACGGGTGCTATAGCAGCAACTAGTGCAGCCCATAGATCCTTTGGATCTGTTACGCCTGCCATGTATAGTGCAAGACCTGATGCAAGAACTGAGCGACCATATGACGCTAGCATTGCCTTTGTCTTATCATTAATTAAGTTATTCATTATTCCTCCTAGGATATAATTTGTGTCATTGTTGTAAAGCCAATCCAAATCCCAATAATTCCTGCGACTCCCGCAAAAACTGGTGGTGCTGGTACTGGCAATTTGAATGCAGCAAACACGAGACCGCACCCAAAACCTGTTAGTGTTGATAGAAGTATAGTTTTCATTTATCTTCTACATTTTCTGGTAAAAACTTTTTTAAATCTTTATAGGCATTAGATATTATTTTCATCTCATTATGTAATGGATTGCCTTCTGACATTGTACTAAAATCTGAGAAATAGTTAATGCTTGGATCAATTTCTTCAACAAACTTAGTTAAACCATTTTGAACATCTTCTATATAAGTAAAAGCCCAGTCTCTAGAATCAGATAAAAACTTTATAAAATTTTCTCTATGTATATCATTTTCAGATAACTCTCTTGAAGATTGTAACTTTTCAGCATTATCAATTAGCGTTATATTCTCTAAGAATAATTTAGCAAATGATAGTTTAAGGTTTCTTAATTGATGCAAAACCGCCATATAGGATATAGCAAATGACACTGATAGCACTATAGAAAATATTAAAATAGCATCTTTCATTTTTTAATAGCCTCCCTAGTAATCATTACAATTGCCCCATTATCCTCTAAAGCCTTTTTTACTCTTACCATATATTCTACAGCATGTCGCTTCTCTGTGTCAAATAGACGCATAAACATATCCTCATTAGCCTTAATGGTTATAAAATGTTCGTTATCAATAATTTCTACCTTGAAATTTTTAGGGGCTGGAATAGAATGAAATGCCATTTTCATTTTATCTGTATACATTATTTTTCCATTGTTAAAGATTGCCAGGTATTGGACCAATCTTCTTTAGTCTTATGCTTGTTAAACTCTCTAGATACTTCTCCACCTTCTAGATATACTCCACCCCAAACACCCCACTCTTTACCAGAGATGCCTACTGCAAAGCATGTTTTTGCTACTGGACATTGCTGGCACATTGAATCAACAATTGCCCTACCAGATTCGTTGTCTTCATATTTATCAAAATAAATATTTGTATCAAGACCTAAACAAATTGCGTCATCTTTCCATAAATGCTGTTTCATAATTACTCTCGATACTTGTTTGGTATATCCCACCCATTACGACCAGGAGAATAAACTTTGTGGATGTACCACTTATCTTTAACTCTAATACCCATTGGAGATGTTTTTGCAATGTCAGATTCTTTTAAATCAATAACATCCCAACCATTCCAAAGTAAATTATTATTTTTGGAAATAATTTTTTCCATAGTATTCAAACTTCTAATAAACATAAATACCCCCTAGTATTTAAATATACCAACTTCTACATTTTTTAACTGTGCCTCTGAAACTAATTTTGAAGTTTTTTCATTAGGCTTACTTAAGAAAGCAAAGTAGTTAATTTGATCTAAATTTTCTTGCATCCAAACTGGAGCAACTTTATAAAATTTAATCTTTTTTCCTCTTGCTTTCATTCCTCTTTCAGATAAATTAGAAAACTCAGAAACAAAAGAATTTATTTTAGCAGGACCAGCAGAGTAAATTACAAACTCTGTATCGTCTTTATGCATGTTTGACATGGCAACACCCATAGAGCGAATGAATACGTTGTAATCATTAAACTCACTTGTGCCCTGAACTGCCACGATCATCTCTTTTTCCATCCCTTAAACTATCTAATATAAAAAGCATTTTATCTAAGTCACCTTTTGATAAAGTACTAGTATCTATTGGTTTAGCGGTGTGGCGTTGTACCTCACCGTCTACAGCCTCTGCAACATAAAAAATATGATTAGATATCCAATATGCTTCGTTGCCTAAAACAATAACCTTAATCATACCCTTTTCTTTATGTTTTGTCAATTGAGAAAGGTTTTGCTGGTTATTTGATATAGGCATGGAAAAAAATAATTTCATTAACCTATGCGTATCACTTTGTTTATGCAAAGTTCTAGAAAAAGGTTTTTCTTTATTTCTTTTACCTACTCTAAGTATAAACCAAGCAAGAGCCAATGTCAAGCCTAAGACTATTAACTCTTGCATTATTCAGACCAATCTACTTTTTAATTACTGGTTTTGCTTCTACTGAATTTTCAACAGACATAGTCCTATTTAACTTTATTTGCATTTGCAATAAATTAAACTCAAGATCTGAAGATTTTTGTTTATAAAATACAACTAATTGTTTTACTTCTTCAATGGTTAAGTCCTCCACTTTTTACCCCTTCCTTAAATTAAATGGGCTATCTGCCCAAACCTTTTCTACTTGTTTTTTTTCTCTTTCCACAATTGCACGGCTCCATGAAAATCCTGCATCACCACCCCAAGCATCCCACATAATTCTGCCGTTAGAAGGGAACTCTGGACCATCATAAAAACCTTTGCCTTTTTTATCTACTTCGTGACGGGAAAAGAAAGAAAACATTCTTTTAACAGTACTAAGAGACATTGCTGATCCATTTACAATATCAGTTGCACGACCCCAGCCTACTGGAGTTCCTGCGCCAGTTGCCTTACCATCTTCTTTCCACTTCAATGCACGACGAGCAGCAGCCTTCATACCAGAAGTAGGAGTGTATGTATCAGCCATTTTTCTTATCCCGTTTTTGTTGTTTAGCAACACGTTTTTCTTTAAGAGTCATCTTAGGCTCTTTTTTTGTATTAGCATTACCTTTTTGTTCTTTATTTGCCATTAGTTACCCCTGCCTTTGTTTTTGGATACGGACCAAGATCTGTTTTTATGGTACCGTCTTTTCTTAAACGAACAATCCTACCATTTTTTATTTGTGTAGGATTGAATGCTGTTGTTTTTTTCTTTGTCATTATTTTTCAAACCTTAAAGGATTAAAAGATCCATCCCAAATACTTTTTGTTGTAGATTGTGACTCTGATTTGTATGTACCGCCACGACGCTTATATTCTTGTACTACCCAAGAATTTGCTACTGCAGACGGATAAACGTCAAACTTATCTTTTGCTGCTTGCACAACTCTTGCATATAGTTTAGGATCTGATGGTGTTGATCCACCCCTACGTGGTTTAATAAAATCTCCATAATTAGGTTTTGCTTTTGCCATTTCATTTTCCATTTCTTTTAGTTTGTTAACAGGAACACAATTAGGAACCATGCGTCCACCTTTTTCTTTCATGCCACGTTGTTCATATCCAACCCAACATGCTTTTGTCATATTGTCCCACTTGTCTTCATCTTCATTATCTGAGTTGTAGGATTTGCTTACCTGAACAGCATACATGTTTTCCATATCAGATTGCGATGGGATTGTTGGAATACCAGTTCCATTTGATCCCATTTCTACAACCATGTCAACTGAAACAGATAGTGATTCAATTTTTATAACTTCTGACATGCGATGATAAAAAACATATGCCTGTTCTTCCCATGCGCCATCTTCTTCTTTATAAGCACGAACAATAACTGGTTTGTCATCTTCAGCATATTCCATTGAGTATTCAGAACCAGGAAGACCAAGTAAACCAGGATTAGTCATAACATATTCAATACGACCAGCCATAATGCCATCATCCTCATGAACAAACATAACAAAGTCACCCTCTGCTACCATTGATTTTGAGATTGGCACATTTTTATCTTCGTTTACTGACATAAAACCTCCTAGGCTATATATAGATTATATCAGGTTTTAGGATTCAAAAGCCGTATGATTTCAAAAAGATTCCACCTGTCTTTTTTAGATAAACCCTCTACTGCATCACGATCAAAGGCTTTTTCAGATAGGGTAATAATGGGTTCTGAAGCAAAGAAATCTATTTCTAAAAACCCCTTTTCCCATAATTTCATAACACAAGAATTAACATCTGTTATGTGCTCATTATATAAATTAGGCATAAGATTTTTAATCTTAGGAGTAAAAGAGTATAAAAGTTCTCCAGTTTCTTGGTCAACCCCTACAGTTTCTAATCCACCATCAAGAATAAGTTTTTCAATTATTTTTTCTTCTTCGTTATTCATTTCCAATAAACTCCAATAATGATTGTTTGGTCTGTGATCCAATTATTTTATTAATTTCTTTACCGTCTTTAAATAAAATAAATGTTGGCACAGAACGAATTTCAAAAGTTTTAGCCATTTCACTTTCTATATCTACATCAACTATTTGAAAAATACCAGGAAAATATTCTCTATTTAATTCTTCAACAATTGGCTTTACTTTCTTACAAGGCTGACACCAGTCTGCCGTAAAGTAAAGTATTGATTTCATTTGCCAGACTTTACTCTAGCCTTTTTTAATACTTCAAAATCTTTAATTTTGGTTTCGCCAAGGTATCCCCAAGCATATCCATCATTAATCATTTTATTATTAATAGACTCTGATTCTCCATTAATATATATCCAACCAAGAATACGTCCATATTTTTCAGAAGAATTCATTTTTTCTGTACGAATAACAACTGACTTAGCATCCTTTAACTGTTTCTTTAAATATTCTTTAGCCTCAAGACCAAGAGCCTTTTCAGCCTTGTCTGTTGTACGTGACTCTGGCGTATCGATGCCAGCCAAACGAACACGGGATGAAAATAAAATATCAAACCCTAAATCAATAATTACGTCAATGGTATCTCCATCAACAACACTTTTTACTTCTCTAACAAAATACTCATACATTACACTGCCCCAATCGCTCTATTTTCAACTAACTTTTCACGCTCATCAAGAACCTCTAACATGAAAGACATCATCTTTGCATATGACTCAGAGTTATTCATTATCTTATCGTAGTGATGACTACAAAACATTAATTCTCCAGAAGCCCCTTTGACTTTGACTAAGGCTTGTGCTTGGCATGTATCACAACGATCTTTTGCATCTAAAACCCATTGTTTTGGCTTTACGCTTGGATGATCTTTTAATATGTTTGTCATAGTACTATTATATCGCTACTTTCTATTGTCTGTTGAATAAAATCCACTACCGTTAAAAATTGCAGTAGGAGCACTCCAAAGTCTTTGCATAGATTGATTACAGCATACTGGATATTTTTCTTCATCAAATTTTTTTTCAAACTCAATTTGTGAAGAACAAACAGAGCATTTGTAATCATATCTTGGCATTAATTCTCCTATAGTTATATCTAAGTATATCAAATAATAGGCAGTTTTACAACATGCCTAGGTTGTTTATTTATTTTATTTTAATTACTTTAGGTTTCTTGTCTTCAGGAACAATACGAACAATATTAACTGTAAGCATGCCATCCTTAAGTTCAGCACTAGATACTTCCATGTATTCACCAAGAGCAAATGTGCGAGTAAATTTACGAGCAGCGATTCCCTTATGAACAACTTCAGCATCTGTTACTTCTACTATTTCACCTTTAATTATTAATGTTCCATTATCTACTGAAACATTAATATCTGTTTTTGAAAATCCAGCAACAGCCAAAGATAATCTGTATGTATCTTCGTCTAATTTTAAGATATCGTATGGCGGATATGCCTGACGAGTTGCTAGATTGTGTACTGTACTTAAACGGTCCAATTCACGATTGAAACCAATAAAAAATGGATCCTTAAAAAGATCCAATGCAAACGAACTTACCATTTTTTCTCCTTTTCAGCGAGTTAGTTTATGTATCCCCCGTAGGCAGATACAATCCTATTATACCATTTATTGAGCCTCCTGTAGGATTTGAACCTACGACAACCCGCTTACAAGGCGGGTACTCTACCCCTGAGTTAAGGAGGCGTATCCCTAGAGAGAATTGAACTCTCGTTTACACCGTGAAAGGGTGTTGTCCTAACCACTAGACGATAGGGACAGAGAGCGAATAGCGAGAATCGAACTCGCACATTAACCTTGGCAAGGTTACGCACTACCACTATGCAATATTCGCTTGGCTGGGTTGGTAGGATTCGAACCTACGACTTAGGAATTAACAGTTCCTCACTCTGCCAACTGAGTTACAACCCAAAGCCTATTACAAGAACAAATTACCTATTTGTCTTGTAATTCTACCAAGCCTATTTAATACAGAACTATAAGAATTATTTGCTAAATAACTTTTAATAAGTGCTAAAACTTTACTTTCTGTAGTAATAACTTCACCCGCATTAAAAGATCTTAACTGAGCAGTTGAAGTATCAGTAGTTGCAGTAGTTGTATCAGAAATACTTGTTGTAGTACATTGACTAATACAAGCACCTGAACCAGTATCCCAAGTTCTACCGTTCAAATCTGTTGCTACTCCATTTTGAATAGTAGTTGTAACAGTTCCAGAATCATTTTTGATTGCAAATTGATTTTGATTATATGTTACATTTTGACCATGCCATCCAGCAACATTTCCTTCTGGAGATGCGTTTGTTTGTGAAATTATTTTACTACCTACTGGACAACCCATATACTCTGATGTCATAGTTTTATCATTTCCTGCAAAGTATGAGCCACCAACAATAACTCCACATACATATCCAGTAGGATGTACTACTGCATAACCATTTAATTGATTGGTTGTTGTATTGTTATTAGTTGTAGTTGTTGATGAAGTTGACGATGTACCTGTTGATACCGTCCTAGTTTCAACACTTGGCACTGGCGTAGGCACTGGCGTAGGAGTTGGCGTAGGCACTGGCGTAGGAGTTGGCGTAGGCACTGGCGTAGGAGTTGGTGCAGGAGGAGTTGGTTTTGGATCACAAACAGTATTTGTAGATGCTGACCAATTAGGTTTTTCAACTGTACCTAAATTTCTCCTTACGTAATTAAATGAGCAATAGGCAGTTAATCCACCAGAAACTCCATAATCATGTAAACCACGAACGGTTACATTAATCTCAGTTCCAGGATCTGTACATGGAAGTTGACCAAAAGTATTAATACCAGAAACGGTAATAGTTCCAGTAGAACAAACCTCTGCATGTGCAGGTGATTGAATTAATGTTAAACCTAATACAGTTATAATTCCCACCACTATTTTTTTCATTTTACCCCTTTTATTAGTTGTTATTTATTTTAATTACTACTTGACAAGGGTCTCCGCCCTCTTCCCATTCTTGTGCTTCTTCATCACTCATATAAGGATCTCCTTCATGAGTGTTGCAAAACGGTTCTGTTACCCAGCCCCGCTCAATTCCGTTAGTTAACCAAATCTCAAACTCATCAAGACTTGATGACTCATCTTGTAAATCTTTTAATATATCGTCAAAGTTTGCCATATATAAATTATACCCTTAAATGTTTACCACGTCAACTGGACCCATGCAAGATGGACTAAATTTTATTGCTGCATTTACCGCTCCAACAACTCTTTTGCGAGGATCCTTAGATTTTTCTGTAGCATTTAAATATCCGTAAGCGTATTCTGCACCTGAACCCATTGCTAAATAATCTAAATTATATTTAGATAAAGACATATCAATAGCATTGTGTTCATATATTTGACCTTTAACACAAATAATAAGACCTAAATCACCTTCTTTAGTAGTATCTACCCACCAGTTATTATAAAAATCTCTAAGTTGTTTAATAAACTTAGTTTGCATAAACTTATCTAAATCTTTTATATCTGGAACATATGGATTAAAATTATAACGAATACGTTCACCATCTAGCGCTCCAGCATATCCAATTAAATATGGACCAAGTTTCCAAACTTTTGGAGAGGTTAATGAAAGGATGGTGTTATCGTCTGAGGCACCACGATCACCAGCCATGTAGATTTTATTTTCATGACGAACTACAGCCAAGACTGTCATATAGAAAATCCCCTCAGAGTATACCCTTTAAGTATAGCAAATGATTATTGCTTAGTCAAACACCTTTATTTAATGATTTGACCACATGCTGAGCATGTTTTAGGCTTAGCCGCAGCCTTTTTAGCAGTACCTGCAGGCGCAGAGCCAAACTTAGGTCTGCCAAACCCTACAATAGAAACCATAATTCCTTTTTTATTTTTCTTAAAAGCACGAAGTTTTTTACAAACCTCTCCACCATTACGTTGGCTACCTTTAGGATCTCCAGAAGTGTTACCTTCAACACACCAAACTGTTCCATCCCCATTGTCTGCTACTACTATTGCTACGTGACTAATTCTATCTACCCCGTCAGATGGAAAATCAAAGTATGCAATGTCTCCTGGCTCTGGATCTGCTAAGTCTCCGTCAATCCATGAGTTTGCTTTTTTAAATGCTTGTGCGCCACCAGGAGTATAGACGGTATTTGGAATTTTTACTCCAGCCTCATTGCCACACCAATTAACAAATGATCCGCACCATGGTTGGAAGTCTGCTTTAGTAAACTTACCATACTTGGTTTCATTATCTTTAGGACCTTCAACAGTTCCTACTTCTGCAGTAGCAACTTCAATAAGACGGGCTGCTGTACCTTGCTCCGCCATTATTATTTATCCCAATTTGCGTCAACAGGTTGTTCCTCTGGCATTGCTCCATCAGGCTTGTTTAGTCTACGTGCTTTAGCATCATCAATTTCTGATTCAAGTTTTTTATCTGCCATTGTATTTTTGGCATCAACCTCTTTGTTTGCAATCTGTGCTGCCATAACATCTTTAGCGCCAGATGATCCTATAAGAAGACCAGCAAGTGTTCCTGTAATAAATGTTGCTACGCTACCAAGAACGTTAAAAAACATTTTATCGTTTTCTGATTGTCCTGTAATCGGTTGTGTAACAAATATAAGAGCATACATAATTCCTGTTGCAGTTATAAATAAAATTGATCCTAAAGTAATTCCTAGGATAAACTTTAATCTTGCATCTAACTCTTGAGGAGTTAATCTTTCTTTAGCCATTCTGTGTTCCCTCCACCTTTTCTAGTTGTGTTAAGTCTTCTGGACATGCTCCGTTAGCAGTACAAATTGGTGGTTTGCATTCTGCTGATTCCCAGTTTGTTGGGTTTTGGCATGGGTATCTATAGTGACCATCATATCCACAACCAGACAATCCTAATGCTAGGATGCTTGATAGTAGGAGTATGCGTAATTTTAACATACTCCCATTATATCAAACTTATTCGTCTTCTTTACGAATTCCTATGGTTGCAAACCATATGGCTACCGATGCTAGGGTTACATACCCTACTACCGTCTTTGCGCTGCCCTCTAAAACCACCCATGCTACAAAGAAGCCCAGGAATGTAAAGTTCTCATTTAGGGCTGCCATACCCCATTGTTTTAACTTTTTCATTTTATCTCCTTCTTCTAGGTGCAGTAGCAACAATTAATTGACCAGCAATAATTGTTACAACTACAATATCTTCTGCTTTTTCACGTTCTGGTATAGACATGTCAGCACCCATGCTGAGTAAGGCTTTACCTAACTCACATTTTTGCTCTTCTGTCAAACCTTCAATTGCTTCATCTGGATTAAAACAAGTAGCAACCGCATCTAATAATGCTGCTGGACTTTCTAATACAAGCAATGCTGAAGCCACCTCTGCAGTAATAACCACAGGGTTACCGCTAGCATCTTCTCTTACTTCTACTGGAATTGTAGGAGGAAGATCACGATATTCAAGTCCCGCCGATTCTATGTTTGCAGCAGTTACTGGTGCTCCCTCTGCTGATGATACTAATACGTCTGCAACTAAATCTTTTTCTACTAAAGTAAACTTACCGTCTTCGTTTAATGCCTCTGACAAATTAACAACTTCTGCAGTTGTTATTTCTCCATCTGCAGAAAGCATTTCTGTAATAAAATCTGCTTCTGATTCTGTTAGTCCGCCCTCTGATAATACAGATGAAACTTCTGCAGCAACTTCTTCAGATACCTCTCCGCCCTGAGCAATTGCCTCTAATACTTCTGCAACTTCAGATGCATTTAAACCACTATCTGCAACTAAATCACTAACTATGTCTTGTATTTGTTCTACAGATAAGGTATCATTATCTTGTGCTATTTCTTCAAAAAAATCCTGATTTTCTTCAAGAATATTTTCTAGTTCATCGTTGGATGAAGATTCATCAAATTCAGGTGTATCCGTTTCGGGAGATTCAGTTTCTTCAGAAGGCACTTCTTCAACAGGGATTTCTTCCACAGGAATTTCCTCTACAGGAATCTCTTCTGTTTCTGTATTCTCCTCTTCAGTTGGAATGGTCTCGTCTGGTAAGGTTTGTTCAGGCGCATAAATAAAAACTGGCTCTGGGGCTGGGGCTATAATAATTTCTTCTGGTGCGGGTATAGAAATAACAACCTCTGTATACTCACTTACAGGTCCAGACCAGTTAGCAACTCTAACAGTATAGGTAGAGCCTTCTGTCAAACCAGTTAATTCAATAGATTCTGGAGCACCAGTTGTATTATATGTTCCACCTTCATATGGGTTTTCTGCATCTGGATCATTCGTTATTACTTGATAAAACCAAGTATTGGCTGTGTATCCTTCTGGCAATTCAGGCGTAATAACAACTGTCGTTCCTTCAATTACTGGTTCTGATAACACTGGGGCTGGAGTAGGAATATGAGTATTAATTGCTGTAATTAACTCTTGAGCATTTGTATTTAATTGTGTTTGTAAGTTTGTTTTACTAGATACCGCTGAGTTTACGGCATTAGTTAAAGATGTTGTATTAATAGCATTTATTGCTGATGTGTTTGTAGTATTTTGAGCAACTACTGGAGTAAGACTTGAGTTTAACTGTGCAATTGTAGCATTTGCAGAATCTACTGCTGCTTGAATTGTTGAAGTATTTGGGTCTACATATGGAGTAAATGCTGCACCTTGACTTATTTGTCCGTTGAATCCTGACCCAGAATTTATATCCTCAATATTATTTACATTTCCATTTGTAGTTTCTCTATAATTAAATCTTGCTCCATTAGGTATTGGTCCATTAGCACTAACAGTTGCCATCCAAGCACCATCATTGGGATTCACATCAGCATTAAATCTTACTTGAACCATTTGTGTTGAAGCATCTTGTTGTGGATAAGGGCGAAGGTCCCATGCAATATCTAAACTTGTTCCAGTAGTTGCATATGTAATTCCAGTTCCTGTGCTCCAAGTTGTCCAGTCCCAGCCAGCAATAGATACGGATGGTGCACTTGGAGTAGAATAATAATTAGGACCTTCGTTAACACCAAATGTTATGGTTGCATTAGACCCAACAAATACATTGTTATATAAAGTTCCACCCATTTGCATTCCGAATGGAAGATTCATTTTAACGCCAGCATCGTCTACGCCAGCAAGAACATTAGTGCTAGTTCCAATGGTGGCTTGTAAATTATTTACTGCTGTTTGAGCATTATCAATTGCAATGTTGGCTTGAGTTAGTTCGGTTTGTGCGGTGGCTTGTGCTGTTGTTGCTGTTGTTTTTGCTGCAACGGCTTCAGATATTTGTACCTGTGCAGTTAATGTGTCAATATTATTTATGGAGGTTTGTGCTGTTGTAATTGTATTTTTTGCATCTATAACTATTTGAGAACTTTGATCTATTGGTGTAACAGATAAATCTACAGAACTAATTGTGGCTGTTGCTGTGTCTACTAAGGCTACATTTGATTGTGCTACTGCTATTGTGGCTGTTACTGTATCTACCGCTGCCTGAGCCTCTACTCTTTCAGAAACTGCTACGGCTATGGTGGCAGTGGCAGTATCTGTGGCTGTAATAGCCTGTTGAACCTCTGTAGTGGCTGTTGCAAGGGCTGTATTAACTGCTTGTTGAGCGGGACTTACAACAACTTGTTCTTGATTTTCTGTAGCATGGGCACGATCAGGAGCCATTATCCCAAAAATTGTTAAACACAACCCTACCCCAAAGGCTAATACTAGTCTTCGTTTAAGGTTAGTCAATTATAAGGCTCTCCAATGTGTAATTATATTAGTAATTATACCATTTTTATGCAATAAAAAAGAGGGTAGAAATTAATCTACCCTCAATTTTTATAAGGAGTTGTTAAGCCTTAACCTTTTTCTGAATCTTTAATACAAGATTAGTCAAGGTTGTGATTAATGTCTTAAGTTGTGCAACGGTTACAGTTAATGCAGCCACAGCAGCAAGTGCTTGTGATGCTGAATCAGTTACTGTTGCAGATGCTGACACCTTTACTTGACCTGCTGCTGGTAAATCAGTTCCACCAGTTGCGCTGATAGTAACTGCTCCTGCAGATAATGGCATATAAACTTTGTAAGTTTTTACACCATTTGCGTCAGTTGTAATAGATGTTGCAGTAATGGTATCGCTTGATCCACCAAAGGAATAACTTGTAGTAATTCCTGTAGAAGCAAGTAGGCTAGCATATGTCTTTCCAGACAATACGGCACCTGTTGCATCAACTGGTGAAAGAGTAATTGTGGCTTGCTCTCCTGCTACATAGTTTGCTTTATCAAAAGCCAACTTAATAGAAGCAACGGCAGCCTCTACACGCACAGTAACTGTGTCTGCAGAGATTGTTCCACTCTTTACTACTACACCTACTGAACCAGTCTTAACACCAGCCAAAGAAAACAACGCTGCACCATTAGAGATAGAAGCAGTTGTTGCTGAGTTGCTGATTACTGTAAGATCATTTGAAGTAACTGTTAGTGTTCCTGCTCCTACAACTACGCCAGCAGCATCATATGCTACGGCAGAAATTGCGTCTGCGTTAGAACCTACAGCAATTGCTGGCTTCTTTACAGTTGTAACAACTTTGGCAATGTCACCATAAAATGTTACTTTCTCTGTTGCTAATAATGCTCCAGACTGTGAAGTAAGTGTAATTGTTCCTACTCCAGATGTTCCATCAGAGAATACTCCAATGTAGTTTCCTGCAGGTACAACTAATGATCTACCAAGACCGTTAATTGTTGTATGGTTTGTACCATACCCCAACATACCCGCTCCTGAAATTGTTGCTGTAACAGATTCTGAAGCAGAAGCATTAACAGCATTCTTTTGAGTTAAAACAATAACTGCTGCTGCATCAGATGAGACTGTCTTTGAAGCATATACAGTAGCATCTGTTGTTGCTGAAATTGTTTCTCCAGTATTAATAAAAGATGTTGTATAAGCAGTTGATGCCTTAAGGTCTGGAGCGGTAACAGTAACTGTCCATGTAATGGCAGCAGATGTAACTGAACCAGATGCGCTAGTCAATGTAGGAATAAATCTAACTACATATGATCCAGCGACGGTAGGCACATAAAATGATGATGTCAACTTTGCAGTAACATAACCAGAAGTATTAGTTGCTGGAGATACTGCTGCTGTTTTTGTGTCTGCTGATAGTGCCACTGTTGCGCTAGATGTTTCTGTAACGGCAAACTGTGGAACGCTAGCAGTAGATGGGGCAGATAGTACTGCAGATATTACCGAAACGGTATCTCCAATACTTGTTCCCAAAAATGATACTGATACTACTGCTGTTGCAGTCTCACCAGGATTAATTGTATCTGCTACGGCATCAATGGTGACAACGTCAGCATATACTGTAGCCTGTGTCGGAAGTGCCGACATCACGCCAAGTGTCAAGGCTGCAGCCAAGACTGTGGCAAGTTTCTTAAATGAATTCATTATTCTCCTTGTTAGTTTATATTAAGTTTAAATTATCTAGAAAATCCTTAACATCGTTAGGCATTTCCCGATTATCTAATTCTACCATACGTTGCTGTTTTTCTGCAAGTCGAGTTGCAGAACTCCAGGTATGGACCTCAATTTCTGTATTATTATTCTTTGGGGTATGAGATATTGCCCCAAATACCGCTCCGCAGACCGCATCCGCTAAGTCCTTGGATTTTTTACGAGGGTGATCTACTTTGTTGCCCTTCATAATTTTTAATTCTGACATTTCTTCCAACAATAATGGAATCATAGGAATTGCTACTCGCTCTTCATAAATCATCATTGCTAAATCTTCATAATGTTTTTTGGCAACTGAAACAGTTTCTGTTCTAATACCAACAGCCTGTAGTTCATTTTGAATATCAAATGATTGCCAGCGGTCAAAAGAAACCATGCCAATATTAAATCCTTCTCTGCGTAAATTAATTATCCATTGTTTTACTTCAGATAAATTAACTGGACCTTCTGATCTTGGTTCCCACCACACAACAGCGTCAACAACAACTATAGGGGCTACCTGCTCATAATCTTTAATAACTTGAATGTTAACCCATTTATCAACATGTGCAATAGCAACAGCACACTTGTCATGTTTTTGTGCAAGGTCAGCATGGATATAATACATTTTTTCTGGATCTGGTTTAAATGTTTCTTCAAACCTTTTAAACGAATCTATTGGATTTCTTGTATTCATACATTTTTCTAACTTTTCTTTTTGTTTAAAGAAGGCATCTGAGGCATACGTTGGGACACATGCAAAACGCATCATAGCATCACCAAGGTCTGTATAAAATGCTAGTTTAAAATCATCTATCTTTCTTGTTGGATTTACTTCCCATGTAGGTCTTTTAAATGCTAATACCCTTGGAACTTTGTAGGAAATAATTTGATCTTCTTCCCATGTAATTTCAAATTGATTGTTTGGGTCATTATGTGGTAAGTCTTCATTCATAATAAAAGTATGTTTTTTTTCTATTGATTCTTTTTCCATAATTACATCTTCATACCGTTTTGAAATAAAGTCACCTTGATAACGAGGGAATGAAAGAAGAACAACCTTACCAAGATCTGGAAAACGAGAGTCTACCGATCCACGAAATGCTTTATAAATATTTTCTGCAGTCTTACCTTGTTCATTACCAGTTCCAACCTCAGAAGCAAATCCAGAAATTTCATCAAGTACTGCAAGCAACAAGTTTAAACCTTCATGAGATTCTCTTTCTGAGTGCCCAGAGTAGACAGTGATTGATTTATCAAACTCAACACTATCAGCCTTAGCATTATACTTACCTGCAAACCAAGGAGATTTTTCAATTTTTGTTTTAAAACCTTTAAAGAAAACGTTCTTAGCCTGTTGTGCGTTAATGGCAACGTTAATTAAATCTATCGCATCCCCGCTTGGTTTTCCGAAGTATCTTGCGGGGTCTTTGAGACAAAGTAACTTATAAACAATGTAAGCACAAGCAACAGTGGAAGTAAAATCTTTACCGCTACCCTTCCCCAACTGTAATATGATTTCGTTTTTTGTATATTTGTCATAGTATCTAGCCCCTTCTACAGACCCATAAAGTTCTTGTAAATCTTCTTTCTTGTATATCTGACTCATTGCTTCAACTATGTCATACTGGATTGCTGACAAGGTTGGTTGACCAAGATAGTCAGATGACTCAACAAATGTTTTAACATCTACTGGTTTTTCATCAAACTGATTTTCTTTTAGTACATCTAAAAAATCATTAAACATCTTGGACAATCGTAATCACTTCGCCTTCTTTTGCAATTTGTGAAAGTCTGTGCATAATTAAATCACGAACTTCTGGATGCGTAGAAGCAATCTCTCTAAGTATTTCAACAAGGACTTCTTGTCGTCTTTCAATTTGAACCATCTCTTCGGCAAGTTCTTTATTTTCTAACAAACCAGCCTTTTGAAGCATTTCAATTCTAGATTTTTCAATATCCATAACAAGTTTGATAGCCTGAGTCTTTGCACTAAGGTTATTTGTCATACTTGATTCATCAATAACCTCATAAGCCTTTGTAATAAGTTTGCTATAGTGTGTGTCTGCTCCAGCAAGGGCTTCTTTAGCCCGTGCACGAATTGCATCATTAGCAGATGCCATAACTTTCCACTCATTAATTAATGCAACAACACGAGTTCTAGGCATGTCTAGTTCTTTAGATATTTTTGTTGGGTCTTGACCCTTTAAATATTCTGTAACTACTTTGTTTACTTCATCTAAATGTTGAACCAATTCTGTTTCAGTTGACATGATATTTTCCTTCTAAACGATTAATCTCATCTTTAATATAAAAAATTGCTTTTTCTAAATCTTGGATTGTTTTTTGTTCATCTTTAAGTCCTGCTCTCCACAAATACTTAAAGGCATTTCCAATATTAAAATTGCGGTGACGTGTAATTTGTATACACTCAACCCCACTAGGATCAGTCGTGTAGTGTAAAGGATGGTTGACTTGATCAACCGTAATGTTTAAATTATTACTCATCGTTTTGATTTCCTTAATCCAAATTTTGCAAGGTATACATAGATTGTTTCTATGCTTGCCCCACACTCCTTGGCAATGTCTTGTGGAGATTTTTTATCTATAAGATATCTCTTACGAAGCCAAACCTCGCTTGTATATAGTTTACCAGTCATAAGATTATTTGTCAACCTCAGTCTCATTAATATCATAATTAAACCTATCACTGTCTTCTAAGGTCCACTTGTCTTGATTTTCTACGTCCCACTTATAATCATTAATTATTCTATCTATGACATAGTCCTTTTTTAAAGTAAAAGAAGGTTCGTATATGCGAACTCTGTTGTTAGGTTGAATAGCAAAGTTTCCATCATCTCTTTGTATTACATGTCCACATTTATGTTCAGAAGGACTCTCAGAGTATCCATCATCTATTACGTTGTTATCTGGGTTATGCCAATCAAGAGTAAACAAGTAAGTACCTTTATGCATTGTTTTTGTTCTATCGATGTATGACATTCTAAGGTTTGTAAGGTTTTCAAATTTAGTCACAGATATGTGATGACTAAAAGCGTTCCATAAAACTAAATTGTGTAAGTCTATTTCAGGAACTCCAGGTTTTGTACAAAATGCACTAATTGGTAATCTCCACCACAACCCACCATCTTCCATCATTATGTGAAATAAAGGGCTTCTGCTTTTTATACTAGCAACACCAAATATAACACATGGAAAATACTTATCATGACTATCTAACTGATTCCTTAAATAGTTTCCACGCACATAACATTCTATGGGAGGTATGTTTGCATTTAACTCTGGCATTATTCTATTCCTCCTACTGCTTTATTCCAATTATTAATAGCCCAGTGACCGATACCACAAGCGTCAGCAACGTCATTATCGTTAATGATTTTATCATAGTTGATTTCAATTAATTTCATTGTCCTTTCTTTTCTTATCTGCCGTTCAAATGTTTTATACCAAGAGATTGATTTTCCAGGATTTTTTAATCTAATTTCTAGTTGTTCTTCTTTACTTAATTTTTTATTTCCTAAATAGTTTTGCCAGGTAATTGGGGCTACGGTTCCTATTTGTTTTGTTCCAGTTAGCCCTGCTGCACCAAGCAGTGCACCTTGAACCAATGCAAGATCTGCAGCAGTCTTAGGACTATTCATAAAGACTGTGTGTTCAATTACTATTGCTTCAAATCCACCAGAGTATTCAAAAAATGCTTTTGTTTTAGCACAAGCGTCCATTACTTTTTCATAATTAGTATTACCTTCAAATTTTATTTTTCCAATAGTCCCAAGTTTTTTATTTTCAAATAACGCAAAAGCAAGACTGTTAGTACTAGCATCAATGGCACATATTTTATTTGGTTCCACTGCTGCACCCCATTTAGTCTTGTTCATAATCAAAAAATCCCTTTATTTGTTTTAACATTTTATCAACATTTTTTTTACTTACATTACAATTTGAACAAAATCCAGAGTCGTTATAAATTGATAGGTCTACGCCACAACCACCAAGGCATCTTCTTACCTTGCCAATTCTTTTTTGTCTACGAGTTATGTGGTAGCGTTGCACAATTTTATCTTTTGTTGCAATGTCTCTACACTCAATCCCGCAGTAAATTTGATAACTTACTTTGGGATTAAATGCCTTATCACATCGATCACATAGTTTCACTTAATTCCTCAAGAGGTTTAATTTTTAAAACCCCTACTTCTGCCTCTGCACAGGCTTTTTGGATAGGACAAACTTTACAAATTTTTGAGTTTGCTCTATATGTTTTTACTGGAATATCTCTATCTGTCCAAGCCTTGCGAACTTGTTTCATCCAGTCAAAAGCGTAATTAACCCAGTTACGATATTCATCATTTACTAATACTGGCAAAGTTAATAATTCATGATTATTTTTATTTTCATAAATTAAAACACCTTTATCTTTTTTTAATACCTTCATATACATTAGTAATTGCATAAGGTGTTTGCCTTTTGCTTTTCTATTTGCTTTTTTATATTCAAATCCATCGTTTGGCATTGTTTTAATTTCACCAAGAATTGATTCACCTTTATAGTCAAGCATTACATCTCCATAGCCAAAGATAGGAGGATCATCTACCTTAACTGTAAACTCTAATGCTGGATGTTTTTGTTTGCCATATTTACGCTCTGTTTCAAACTCCATATTTTTATCTAAGATATCTGCTTTAATCATTGCATCTTGAATTCGATCATGGCTTAAAGAACCACTTGTCCTATTTGCTACACCATATGGGTCAGCATTATCATAAAACACTGCGCCATCAAAAGCAAGATACCAAAACCTTGCACACTCTCCAGCACCATAAGTAAGTGTTGATGGAGAAAAAGAATATTTCTTAGTAAACTTTGGTTTAATATCTGCTACATATCCTTGTTGAATAGCGTCTACTAATCCTTCTGTATACCCAATATCTTCGTTATGTTTTGGTTCATCTGTTTTAATCATAATTTGTTTTAGTAAGTTTTTACTCATTTTTATCCTTTGTTTATATAAGTATACCAGGTTAGCGTATTATGTATTTAAGTGCTGACACTAAGTTGTTAATTGATTCTGCTGCCGTGAAATATATGTTTTTCTTTGCCCTATCGCCTTTATCTACATTAGCCATCCAGGTTGCCTTGAATGACATCTTTGCTGCAATTGCCTGAAGTCTTACAATTTCAACAGTAGCAACATTAAACGGAACATCTGGTTTAATGATTAATTTAGCAATCATTGTTAAGGCGGTTGTTAACTCTTCGTCATTCATATAGTCAGCAATCTCAGTCAAACCATTGACCATATCTATAGTTGTTCCTGTTTGTTTAACTTGCTCTATCATTTTACTTACCCTCCGTTAGTTGTTCTAAAAGATCCATTTCAATTATAGCAAGCCTTACCTTTGTATTACCTTCTCCAAGTATTACAACAATTGCTGGAGACTTATCAATCCCCGACTTTATTGAATCAGTAACAGCCTTAGCCCATACATCTTTATTTAATGTAAAAGATTTTCCAACTTCTTTAAAATCAACTATAAAATTTCTCCAAGTTGCATCGCCTTTTTTATTATTACGACCAGAGTTTTTATGTTGTTTAGCCCCAATTCTTTTAGACTCGCTTTTTTCACTCATTAGCAAAGTCTTTCTTTTTTCTTTTTGGTGGAATTAACCCAACTTTAGATATATGTTTTTTAGAACACATCCAGGTTGCATCACCAGTTTCTCTCCAATACCTTAAAGAATTAACTTCTTCTTGACAAGTTTTGCATGGAAACTTGCCTGGATATATTGTAAAATTGTTAGACATTACTTAGTTTAGTCCTTAATTGTTGTTGTAAGTCTAAATCTTCTTTTATTCTATTAATAATTCCTTCTCTTCCTTGTACCTTTGTACCGTCATCTAATTGATACCAGGCTCCAGTTCTTTTTAATAGACCAACTGACTCAGCCGTATCAACAAGATCACCAATAGCGTCAATGCCAATATTATCTCCACGGAAATAGAAATCGTATTCCCCAGATTGGAATCCAGGAGACGTTTTAGAAAATTGTAACTCCCAACGAATCTTTCTACCAATCTTTTCTTCAATGAGTTTATCGCCAACCTTAATCTTACCTTTGATAGCCTGATTGTCGGACTCAGAGGAAAATAACTTGATAACACAAGATGAATAGAATTTAGTAGCCTGCCCACCAGAAGGCTGCTGGCTAGTATACATAGCACTAATATTGTTACGGCTTTGACTAATAAGAACCAAAAGAGTTGGCTTAACTTTATTATTTGCATAATTAAGCATTTTCCAAGCGTTACTAAAATCACGAGACTCCGCTCCAATCTGTTTTGTATTTTCTAAAGCCTTCATTTCATCTGTATCTTTTTCAAAATATATAGCAGGAAGCATAGAAGTAATAGAGTCAATGACAATTAAATCCACTCCAGCATTTATAAGTCCAACACCAACATCTACCATATCGCTAATAGTTCTTGCTTGAGAGTAAATTAATTTTGTTGGATCAACCCCTAATTTCTTTGCCCAATCCTCAGAGTATGACATTTCAGAATCAATCCATGCACAAACTTTGCCTTCTGCTTGCGCCAAAGCAATCATCTGTAAACACATAGATGACTTAGCCGATGACTTACTTCCCCATACCAGGACTTGTCTACCGTATGGTAGTCCACCGCCTAGGGCACGGTTTAATCCAAAACTTGGTGTTGGTTGATAATCAAAACTAATACCTTCGCCAGTTCCAAGTCGTTTTCTAAGTCTTGGATCTAATTGAGATAATACATCTTCTACACTAACTGACATTTACATCCTCCATTATAACGGTTCCATCTTTGGTTTTACCAAAACTAAATTTATACGATTTACCTTCTTCAATATGCATATATGCTTTAGGAAATGCAGTAGGAAATACTGTAACAGAGTGTAAGTCTCTAGCCGTATCTGCTAAAGTTAAAGAAGCCATTTTCTTTCCAGCCTTTGTAATTCTTGGTTTAAAAGAAACTACAAACATTTCTTCTTCACTATATGGTAATTGTTTGTAACCTAAAAACTTAACAAGTGCATTTGAAGATTCTTTTATTTCATCAACAGGAATTGCAGAGACAATCCGATTATCATTAGCAAGAACCAAATAAGTACGACCCGTCTCAATAGTCGTTGCTTCTTCATCAAATATACCAACACTCCCAGTTTTGTCAAGAATTTCAATTCGTGACCATCCCTTTCCTCGTTTAATTGTTTTAACCATACCCATTAAAATGTATGATCCCTTTTCTTCAAATGAATCAACGTCTTGAATAAATGCATAATAGTGTGAGGGAATTGTTATGTTAAACTCTGGTAAATTTAAGTATTCATAAATATTTTCTTTAATCTCACTATCGTTTCTTTCATTATCGGCAAAGGTTGCTGCACCAATAAGTCTAAGAGCGTTAAGCGCTCTACTGTTTACGCCATTACCTTTTGTAAAGGTAAATTCTTCAAGTTCTTTGTATGTTTTAAATGGACGAGCAGCAATATATTTTTCAGCAATGTTATTAGAAATAAACTTAATTCCTGTTAGCCCAAACCTTATGCCCTTACCTTCAATTTTAAAATCAAGATCTGAATCATTTATATGAGGTAGTTTAACTGATATGCCCATACGTTTTGCTTCAATTAGATATTCTGTTCTACCGTCTTTATCCTTCTCATTTTTAAGAAGGGCAAACATAAACTCAAGTGGATAGTAGTATTTTAACCACGCCGTCCAATACGAGAGCGTAGAGTAAGCAACCGCATGAGACTTGTTGAACGAGTATCCCGCATGCGCCTCAAAGTCATGCCATAGATCACGAGCCTGATTGGGAGCAATATAGGCAGAAGCGCCAGTAATAAAACGTTCTTTATAAATATCGAACTCTTTTGCATCTTTCTTCTTTCCAATAATTTTACGTACCTTGTCAGCATCAGACATTGACATTCCACCTAGGTGAACACAAGCCTGCATAACTTGCTCTTGATACAGGATACACCCATATGTATCATCTGTGAATTCTTTCATAATTTGGTGGGTATAGGAAACATTCTGCTTACCATGCTTACGAGCAATATAGTCTTTACCAATAGTATTCATAGCACCTGGACGAACTAAAGCATTTGATGCTGCCAACTCATTAAAGTTCTTTACTCCCATTTTTACTAAGAGGTTTGTATATGGTGTTGCTTCACACTGGAATACACCTTTTGTATACCCGTCTGAAAGCATCTCATATACTTTGGGATCTGCCATATCAATTGATAAAAGATCGATGTCTTTGTAGTGATTTTGTTTAATCATATCAATAGCATCTTTTACTACGCTTAAAGTTTTAAGACCTAATGCGTCAATTTTAATAAGACCAATCTTTTCAGCCTCTTCCATATCAACACCAACCACAGGAATGCGATCATCGGATCCAGGAGAAGAGCGAGTTTCCAATGGCGCATACCTAAATATTGGATCCTTACTAGTAACCACACCAGCAGCATGAATGCCAGTACCTCTAATACGACCACGTAATTGTTCTCCATAAATCTCCACCTCTGGATATTTTTCTCTAAACCACAGTGTAGTTTTAGAGGTACAATATTCATCCCAAGTATCGACTAACTTTAATACTTTGTTAACATCTGTTAATGGTATATCTAAAACTCGTGCAACATCTCTTACAACACCTTTATCTTTAAACTCAAGGAATGTAGCAATAGATGCTACGTGTCTATACTGTCTAACTAAATAATCTTTTACTTCATCACGACGAGTATCTTGAATGTCCGTATCGATATCAGGAAAGTCGTTACGTTCTGGATTAATAAAACGGAAAAACAAAAGACCATGTTCTATTGGATCAATTGTTGTAATACCAAGTAAATAACAAACTAAAGAACCAGCAGATGATCCACGACCTGGACCAACTAAAACACCTTCTTTCTTAGCCCAATTAATCATATTGCTTACTACAAGAAAATATGGTGCAAATTTTTTATTACGAATAATTTCTAACTCTTCGTCAAGTCTTTGTTCATAAATATCATTTCCAAGCCAGTTGTCGGTAAGCCGATATTTTTCAAGTCCTGCAAACGCTAAGTTTGCTAACTCTTGATCTGGGTTTTTATATTGAACTGGTAAAAGATTTAGCCCATCTTTAATGTCATAGTCTTCTACTGTATCTGCTAAAAGTATTGTGTTTGAGTATATGTCTGGTCGATCAATACCCTGCAGTTCCATTGCTGCCTTAATTTCTTCATAAGATAATAGATGGATATCAAATTTATTAAATGTTATTTGGCGGTCTTCTCCGTATAAATAGTCAAGTCTTTCCATCATATCTGTTTTCTTTTTAGACTTTTCGTATGTTGCTTCTTTGTTTATTTTTCCATGTGTATTTAAAATTAACTTAAATTCTTGTATTTCTTTTTGCAATGTATCTGAATGATGACAGTCTGGTGTAACAACAACCTTTATATCAAACTCATCAGCAAGTTCAATAAGATATTTATTTATTTCTGGTGTGTTGTGTGGCATAACCTCAATATAGTAATCGCTACCAAAGTTATCTTTAAACCAGTTAATGTTCTTTTTAGCAATTGCAAACTCTTGCTCTTCCAGTGCTTTAACAATAACGCTACTAGGACAAGCAGAGGTTACAATAATTCCTTCTTTATACTTTTTAAGAATCTCAAAGTCAAACCTTGGTTTTTTAAAAAACCCATCTGTCCATGCAATTTCACTAATCTTGTTAAGGTTTTCCAAACCTTTTTGGTTCTTGGCTAGAAGGACAATGTGGTTATAGACAAGATCTTGTTGACCTTCTCTTTCAGACTTATCTCTTTTATCAGATATATCTGCACACATGTATCCTTCTAAACCAAGGATTGGCTTAATACCCTTTTCTTTTGCAGCACGATACAACTCTCTGTGACCAGAAAGTGTACCGTGATCTGTAATTGCAAGAGCGTTCATACCCAACTTGCTAGCACGGTCTACATACTCTTGTGGAGTTGCTATGCCGTCAAATAGGGAGTAGTGAGTATGAACATGTAAGCCTACATAGTTCATCTATTACCAGTCTACGTTGGTAGCAGATGAAGTTGTTGGACCGTCAAAGCCTAAGTAGAATGCTTCTTGTTCAGCATAAGGAATTTTCTTTAATGCTAACTCAAGAGGATAAGGCTTAAATGCTGACCAGTCAAATGGTTCTGTATCTGGTGCACCTGGAATGGTTGTGTAACTTGTTTCAGTACCCTGACCATTTCGCTTTACTTTCCAGACTACGTTTGAGATGCTACCTGTTTCAAGTGCATACTCACGAATTGTATTAAATGCTGATTGCTTGCTAACACCCATTGACCAAATAGCCACATACGGTGCTTCAATGCCATCGTCGACTAAAACATTGCAATAGAAACGAAGACGTGCTCTCCAGCCAGCCTTTACATCTTTGCGATGCATTTCTTCTGCCCAGTCACGACCTTCTGATTCCATTGTGTCTACAGCCTTGCGCTTGTAGTCTTTTGGATTTGTATGTTCCTTAACGACTAGAGCAAGACCACGGTCTGCATTATAATTTGCAGAGTCTTCATCTAGTTCTTCAATGAAACGGATTTTTACTGCTTGTCCATCGGCAATTTTTAACCATCTTACCTTTGGAGAGTTTTCATCATATTTTGGTTTTTCGAGCAGGGCATTTATATTTTTTAGTCCCTTTACTACGCTCATATATTCTCCTTCGTTTGTTATATTAGTTTAACATAGTTGATATAGATTTGTCAAATTGAAACTCTATGCTTCGAATTGCCTCATCATCCATATCGCCTATATCTTTATATTTTTTATCTATGTTTATTACGGTCACTAATGAGCCAAGTTTTTCAATTAACTTATCTTTCATTATTGAACCAGCCTCGTCATTGTCTGCAACAAGAACAACATTGTTGAAGTATTTTGCTAACAGTTTGATCTGTGATGCAGATACGTTAGCCCCCAGAGTTGCCACTGCTGGGAATCCTACTTGGTCTAGCCTTATAGCATCAAAAGATGATTCAACTACATACACAATACTGGATGCTTTAATCCTGTGTAAGTTAAACAATATTTTACCTTTTGGAAGTCCTGGAGTATTTTTAAACTCTTTACCTTCTACAGATCGACCAACAAAGCCAAGTGTTAATCCATCTGGAGAGTGAACTGGTATAGTCAACATATCTTGTTTTTCTGAATAGCCAAGTCCAAATTTTTTAACTGAATCTTCTGTTATGTATCTTCCAGCATAATATCTCATTGCTCTTGGAGACTCTAGAGCCTGATTATTTAATCTTTTAATTAACACCTCGTCATACTGAACAAAATCTGGTGGAGCATACATTGCTTTATTAATTACACTCTCAATATTAGTTTCTGTTTGTTTGCTTTTTATATACCGTGCTGCTTCAAAATAAGTTCTACCAGTTACAAACATGATAAATTCTTCAAGGTTTTTAGTTGTTTGACATCCAAAACAAAAAAACAATCCACTATCTTTTGCAACTTCGGCAGCAGGAGTTCTAGTGTTATTATGATATGGACAATAGATTATGTAATCATTGCCAAACTCTGCTTCAACATCAATACCTGCACCACTAAGCACTCTTTGTATTTGTTCTTTACTATAAATGTTATTTACCATCTTCGTAATCCTTATATCTGTAATAACCTTTGTCAAAATCTACTTGTACTAAAAAGTCTCCCATAAAACCGTTACGATTTTTTCTAAATACACATTCAATAATATCACTGTTTGTAGCACGACCTAATGCCATAACCCAGTCAGCATCGTAAGCAATTTGTCTAGACCATGCAGTCTGACCAAGTGTTGGTGCGCTGCTTAAATCTTTTACATCGTCAGGCGTAGCAGATGAAATAGCAATAATTGGAACCTCTTCTGATATAGCCATTAACTTTAATTCACGAGAAAGGTTTTTCATTCTAACTGTCTCATTCTCAGATTTTTGGTTTGGAGCCATAAGTTGTAAATAGTCTACAATTATAAAGTCTGGTTTATACTGATCAATCTTTCCACGAATAACAGATGGGCTTACTTCTCCACCACTATCATTAGATATAATATGAAACTCTGGTTTGCCTTCTATTTTATTTTTATGCCAATTCTTTAACATATCAATTTCAACTTCACCATTGCTAAGTTTGCGATGAGACCAAAGACCTTCACCCATAATAGCAAACACACGATTACGAACTTCTGTCTCAGACATTTCTAAAGAAATAACTAATGGAGACTTACCTTGTTTCCATGCTTGGACTGCAAAGTAAAGTGCTAGCCATGATTTACCAATTCCAGGATAAGCCAAAAAGACACCTAGTTGTCCTGGCATAATTCCAGAAGGTAGGTAGTTATCAAATCCTGGTAAACCTGTTTTAATTCCAATTTGACCAGTCTCTTTTTGTTCTTTAATCTTTTCAAAATATGCAACGGCAGACTCTAGGTCTGTTGCATCAATATCACGTATGGCAGATGCATTCTTTTTTAGTTCAGATGTTTTTGTAATAAGACCATTAAGGGCTTCTGTGCCATTACCAGTTTGAACTTCTCCTGCTGCAGATCTTAAAATATCCTTTAGGCTATCGTTTAAGTATTCAGTCTGTAACTCTTCAAGATGGTGTTTAGTTGCACCAACATTCTCTACTGGCTGGAAGTCTCTAAACTTTTCTACAACCAAAGAGGTTGGAGGAACTACACTATTATTTTCAAAATACAACCTTATAAAATTCCAAACATCATTATGAGTCCTAAGAAGGTTTTCAACATTAGCCTGTAGAAGTACGTGCATTTGTTTGTCTTGTAATAATGCTGAGATAACTCTTGCTTCTGTATTATTCACTGAGCCACCTCCTTGCTAACTTTCTTCGCTCTATTCGTTCTAATGTATCTTTTTCAAAATCTAGTTTACCGTTAATAATCTTTTCTGCATTATATGCAAAGTAATTCCAACTTGGTTCTTGTGCAATACTAAAATAATATTCTAGCAAATCATAACAACCAGAAATACCATAGGACTCTACTAAGGCATCAGCAGACCATTGCTCTACATTTAAATTTAAAGATGGCTTTTGCTCATACTTTGCTGTATGTAACTTGCTGTACCTACTAAGCAAAGCCATGCGGTCTTTGCGTTCAGCCATTAGTCTTTGCTATCAGCCTCTAATTGTGCCTCTTGAATTTTTTCAGTTAGTTTGTCTTCAACAAACTTATAGACTCTATCAAAAGCCTGATCTGAGTTTTCACCATCACGCTTAGAGTCAACAACCCCTAGATCAATTCTTAAAGACTGGAAGTTACCCAGATTAAGTGTATATCCTAGAGTTACTGATACTTTTGTATTATCGTTTTCCATACCCCACCTTTTCTCTATTTTAAATGTTTTCAGACCAGATTGGAATATACCTTCCGTCATCTGTCTTTGTATATGTAAGTATACCTTTTCCCATTCGTCGTGTCAACTCTTGGTTCGTAGGCGTCATATTATTTGTTATTAACCCGTCTTTTCTTGGTTGCCCCATATGTATAGATGCCAGTATATCACGAATCACCTTAACTGCGCTTTCTGAATAGTATGATCTTATTTGCCATCCAGTCCTTCCATTAATGGTAGATCCTACTGGTGGCGGAATAACTCCTTTTTTAATTAATGTTGGCATATACTTTCTATGACGATTAATTAATCTAGCAGTCTCAGCAACCGTATAAGCCTTTTCTCTATTTTTTCTAAAATCAGTTCTTAGGCAAGTTTCAACTCTATCTTTATTAATGTTGTATACAGACACCAAACCAGTAGATCTTGAACTATGGTAAAGCCTTACAAGGTCTCCATTAAGAAACCAAATTTTCTTACTTCCTTTTATTATAGATTCGTTATTGTAAGTTTGGCTCTCGATAATTCCTTTGCCAGTAACCATCTGCCCTCTCCGCTTTCAGTTGGTGGATGATAAAACCTTCTTGATCCACACCGAATACAATACGTTTCCATATGCTGTACGCTTGTATATTGTCTATCAATAAACAAACGACCATTACATTTATTACAAAAAATCATTATGCTGCTATCTTTTAGTTTGGTATGCCAACGGCAATTAAGTTAACAGCCAAAGATAAATTACCAGATGCTCCAAACCTTACAAAGCCGTCTACTTTAGATGTTGTTATTGTTTGTAAAACAACTGTAACATTTTGTCCTGCCTCTGTGTTTCCAATATTTAATGGCGTTGCTGTAACTATTGGTGGAAACTTAAATTCACTTTGAAAAGAATAAGTAAATGCTCTTTCGTTGCCAGCACTAACTGTGCTATTTGTGAAAACTGGTATGTATCCGCCTGCTATTTTTGCATTTGAAGTTTTTATTGTTTCTTTGTTTGACGATCCGTTATCAATAGTTGTAAAATTATAACTTGCAGAAGAGATCTGCGTAGACAGGTCGTTTATTGCTTTGGCTAATTCATAAATGTAAGTAACATCTAATGGTTGCCCACGTTCTGGTAGTGGTATTTTTGACATTTATCCTCCTATTTAATTATACCAAAGAAACTATGCTTGATTCAAATATAGTTAATCCAGCATTTCTTTCTTTGTTAATTCCTTCAACCTGGACTGCAACTCTAACATTTATTGTAGCATTTCCTTTAAGAAACCCATATGTATGTATTGGCGATGTTCCGTGATATTCATAGGTCCCATTATCAAATTTTACAAAAATATCATATTTAGGTCTATTATTTTCATCGCCCCAGACTGCAACTAAACTATTTCCGTTTCTCGAAAGGTTTCCGCTTACAGGCTCAATGGTATTTGCTACTGCTGTAAAGATTGGAGAATAGTGAGAAGTTCTGTTTTTATCATCAGATACAATCCTGTATCTTAAAACATACTCATTGTCGTCATTTACTGGTGGCAATTGACTCTTTGGAATAACTAATTTTTTAATCCCTGCATCAGCCATTACGACACACCAACAGAAAATCTAAATTCAACATAGTTGCTAGTATTAGGAGACTTTATAACAGTTTCTTCATTTTCATTTTTTACAATAGAATACCCCGTTAGTCCATAAAGTGGATTAACTGTTTGAGTATTTTCTAATCTTAAAGCGTCTAATGCAATATAATAGTTATTAGAAGGAACATTAAATTCTCCACTTTCATCTGTAATAACACAGGCATAAATTTTTACTATAGTTGCTATTTCCCAACTAAAATTTTCTGTTTTGTACAAGTCCTGCAATTCTTTTGATATTACAAAATATCTATTAGTCTCAAAATCTGCAATTGAATTTTCTAAATTTCCAGAACTCCCTTGGTCTAGTTCTGCTTCAAACCTTGCATACTGTGTTCCGTCAGGAGAAGAAAATTCAACAAGAATTCTAATTGTTTCAGGTATTGAGGCTGAGTTTCCATCTCTGCTTACTAAAGAAAACGCTAATTTTAATTCATCTTTTGGAGAGTTTCTTGATAGATCAATGTTAGCACCTGTTAATTTTATATGATTTGATCCTGATTCAATTACAAAATGATCAAGGGTTTCATCGCTTTCAGAACTAAGGGTTAAGTCTGCCTGATCACCCCTAATTAAAATTATGTTATTTAAAAACCTACACCTTTCATACCTGTTTGCACGAGATGGATTAAAGAAAATAGTATTATCAGCATTTGTTTTAAACACTGGATCTGCAACAAGAATAATATTGCCATTGCCATTATCAAGCGGTTCGGGAAAAGTTTGAATTGCTGTTGTTGCAGCGCTAGTGGTATACTGCCAACTTTCTGTTGCTGTAAATGCAAAGATTGTTTTACTATCATAAACTCCAGCAGAAGGATTTGATCCAGCAGAGTATAGCCCTATTTCTGATATTTCATATCTTTCTTCTGTTGGTAATTCTGCAGTAAGAACAATTTTATCTGTACCGTTTTCGTTTACAAATCCTCTAGAAGAAATTGGTACCCTAAACATTTCAAAGTCTAAATTCTTTTTTGAAGAAAAATCTTCAGAAGTATCATTGGTATTTAGTGGTGTTGGGCCACACCCAATTGCAATATATGATGCATAGGCTGGGGCCTGTCCAAGCAGGTATTTGCCAATAATACCTTTTCCAGTATTAGTTATCACGATTCGTTCCCGTCAAATTGTATATTATATATTGTACCACTAGTGCTTAGTTCAACCTCAATTTGCTCATCATTGTTTAAGCCTATTGCTTCTATAACTAGATTGCCCTCTTCATCAACATAAATATTCTCTCCATCTAACCCGTTACCAACGTTTGGAAATTTTTGATCAAATCTAATAGAAAATCCAGCAAAATATTTATCTGATGTTTTTTGCAAACCAAGAATATTGTTTGGATTATATGATTGTTGTAAAGATTTAATATTTTTTATTGGTTGATAAGATATGTTTTGTCCATTAATTGTGTCATTTCTTGATATGCTTATTAATTCTTGAGCGCCAATGTCTTCAAAATATAAAGTTGACATTTCACTTATTGAAACATAATCATCTTCAAACAAAATAATATCTGGTGTGGCTGCCTTTATTTGATTAACATTTGAGGCTGATAGTATTTGATTTAAAGTTGTAGGGGTTTGCGGTGTTGCAGATAAACTAATTGACATTTTATACCTCACTTAAATAGATAGTCATATCTGGACCATCTACATTTCTTGAATACTCTATATTGTATACTACAAACCTATCATTTTCTGTAGCAACTAAATCTAAATCATTAGGATTTTTATAATCAATTGTTACAATATCTCCTAGTTGTATTGTTGGTGTAGCAAATATCTTTACGCCTACTGATTTTTTAGGAGTCATAATTTTACTAATAATCCATCCCATTAGGGCTTCTGCATCATCTTGTGTTTGAATATAATCAGTGCTTATGGAAAATTCATTTTTGCCATAAATTAACCTGCTTAATTTAATTTCATCATATTTGTTTTTTTGAACTAATGGAGAATAAGTTAAGGTATTTCCTTTAAATGGTGGGTCTGAAAGATTTCCTTTTTTCTTGAAATATTCGTCTACTGTTAGTTCGTGAGTTGTGTTTTGTGTAAAAGCAATACCTTGAATTCTTAAATAGTTTCCACTTGTTTCATCTAATACTAAAAAATTATCCGTTGAATTAAATATTAAAAACTCAGCACCATACGAGTCTGAGTAAAACCCAGAAACTGTATATGCAAGGTTTTTGTTAATTGGAGGGGCTAGTTTAGAATACAAGGCTGGATATGCACGATCATATCTAATATTAAAATAGGCGCACTCACGCATTATAGATCCAAACTCTTCAAAGTATATGTTATATTTTGGTGGCTGTTGTGCACTTATTCCAGAGAGGTAAGTTGATTGAACAACCCCACTCATTGCGTATTTTCTAAATGATTCATTAGTACCAACCTCTTTATTTTTAAATGCAGAAGATAATGTTTCTGTTGCGGAAGAGTCAAAACTTTCAGAATAATTTCCAGATAAAGCGTAGACGTGTTCAAACATGCATCTTGAAGAACCACGAGAAAATAATGCCATGTTGTTGTATATTGGAAGTGGGTCGGTATCGTCAACAACTTGAATTAACTGATTATTAATATATAGGAAAAACCTTCTAGTATTACCAATGTCTTGATATTCTACCGTTAGATCATATACCGTTGTGTCTTCTTCTGCTGATGCTCTTTGATACCCCGCAAAAGTTCCGCTATCAATATTTATTTGAGTGAGTCCACCGTATAACTTAATTGGAATTGCTTTATCTGATGCGGTTTCTTTTTTAATTTTGTAAAATACAACATTGTTAATAGAAATGTTTGATTGACCTCGTTCATTTAAATTTAAATATGATTCAACATTGTTTTCTGTTAATGCAATAATTTCAAAATAATAGCCATTGTTTGTTTCAGGATTAACTAGCACACCTAGACCTCCAGAACCTCCACCAATGCTGATGTTTTGATTTGGCTGTATTGCACCAAGTTGATAGTAGGGCATGCTTCCAATTGGGGTTTGCCCTCTTACTTCATTGTTTTCTATTTTACCAACAATTCTAACCCTAGTTCCAAATGCTTTAAAAGCACTATTTAAGTTCTTATAAACATAAGAAACAAAATTAATAGGGGTTTCTGTGGTTTTAAATGATGGGCCATTAATAATTAAAGCAGAAGCCTGAACAACTCCAGCCTTAGTTGATGATAATTGATTTACTTCTGTTTCTGTTAAAAAATTTGTAGCATTTGAATTTTTAATAATTCCATTTCTAGATGCTTGTTTTGCTAAGTCATTACTAATTCCTGCAGCACCTACAGATGTTGCGGGTATTGTAGGATTAAGTTCTGTTGTAAATAAATATTGAGACTGCATCTCTATTCCACGAACGTTGTCTTTATCAGACCAATAAGGATTTATTCCTGCAAAATGAGAAGTTATTTGAGTTCCAAATTGACCACGACCGTGTTCATAAACTTCTCCTGCTTGCAACCTTGTTAAAGAACCAATTGACTCGTAATATGGTGTTGAAAAAATACGAATAAGGCCAGTTGGATATATTTTACCGTTAAAAGGAAGGGTTGCAAAATATTTTTGATACTCTTGGTTATTAGAAATGTATACGTTTCCAACTCCAGTAATGCTGTATTGCACGGCATCATATCTTATAATTTCTCCATTTGAATAAAAATACCCCTGATTTCTTGTTAAAAAGTATACATTTTCTCCAATATCAATTGTGTTATTAATAACTGAATTACCAAAAACAGTTGGCAATGCGCTAGATAAATTTGAATTTAATGGCATTGCTGCTAAAATATAATTATCTGATTTAGATACTGATTCATTTATTGTTTTTGTTTCATTAGTTCCAGAAACTTCCCAAAGCAAAGACGGTTTATAGACCCAAGTTTTGTCTTGATCAAGAACATTTGCTTGATTAATAGATCCATAAGATCTTTGAATATATCTTGTTGTATAATTTATTTTGCCATCATTAAATATTGTTTTATCTTCAGCAGTTATTGCAATAATGTTTGGTATATTTGATGTTGTTTGATTTTCAATAATGCCAGAAACTGACTGATTATTGTTTCCAAGCAACTGGATATTTGTACTTCTTTGAGATTCTGTTGGCATTAAATAGTCTTTGCTCATTACAATAAAATTATTATATTCATCAAAAAACATTGATGTTTGTGTTGCTACTGCAAGTTGGTTTAAAACTTCAGCAACATTTTGATCTGGTGCTATAAATAAATAAGGAATTATGGGGTCTTGTTCGTCGATAACTCTCTTAAAAGAATAATTAGCAAATCCAATATAATCTAGCAATAAACAAATAGCATAACTAAGTGATACATTTGTAACAAGCATTCTTGGTGCTGGCATAGACTCTAAAAAGAAATAAAAATCTCTTAACTCTAAAGATAAACTACCTCCAGTTACATCAGACTGGGGCATGCCTTCTGAGTACAAGGTTTTTATGGGTACGCAATAATCATAGTTTTCTACATTAAGAATTTTTTCATAAAAAGTAAACTTAATATTTTTTCTTAAATAGTCGCTAATAATACTATTTGTGTTAATTGGATTAAACGCTTGCTCTGCATCAAAAATAGAAATAGATCCAGTAGATGCTAAAAGTTGTCCAACTGGCAAAGCGGTGTTTCCAAGATCTGAAAGAGATTTTTTTATGTTGTAACTTATAACTTCATCAGAAACATCAACAACTAGTCTTGGAGACATCTCAATTAAATCAAAGGTTGAATCTTTTTTATTCATTATTTCTGCAACAATTCTAATACCACGAATGTATGCAAACTCCCTGTATCTAGACTCTCCACTTGTTGGATCTACAAAAAGTCCTGGCGATACAAGATCTTTTACAAAATTAGTTTTTGGATTTATGGACTCAGATCCAATTGTCCATCCGTAGGTAGGAGTAAATGTTTCATAGGCCTGACTTGTACTATTCCAGACATGATATGTTCCTATACCGTTGCTTGTTTCTAAAACAAGATAAGCGTAGCCGTTTATTGAAGATTCAGGAAGCAGGGTAGTTGAAGAATACGTCTCTGCAAAAACAAAAGTATCGGCATACTCACTTGGAATTATTAACCCATACTCTAGTTCTACATATCCGTCTGATCCAATTATAGGGCTACCGTCTGACCTTGTAGAGTTTTCATTAAATGAATATGCATCTACCCAATTATTATTTTTTAAATATTGAACTTTCCATCTTTTAGGAGTAGTCTTGTTTAATTCTCCAAAAAAAGGATCTGCATTTACTGAAGAAAAATTAATAAAATCTTGTAAGTCTACATTGCCAATGTTTGTTTGCATTTTAATTACAATTCTATTTGTTGGTACTTGCTCTTTATAGACCACAAACGGCACAGCATCATCAATGTAATAAAAACCATTTAAAATATTTTTTGCAATACCACGTTCTACATTGTTTTCTTTTCTGTAAGAGTTCCAATATTTAAATTCATCATACCTAGAGGACATGTAGTATCTAGGTCTTTGTGCCATAAACACTCCAGAGTTTGAAAGATATTGATTGCTTCTATCAAAAAACAAAGGCTTGTTAATTCCAGACCTTGGTCTAAATGGTTTTAAACAATCTTCTAATGAGTACAATAGTTTTCTTTTTTGCTCTATTGATGTAAATAGTTGTGGAAGGTCTTGATCATCTACCCCACCATTTATAGATATTTCAGAATCTGTAGCATCTGTGTAGTAATCTCCAGCATCTAGTGAGTCAAAAGATGACGGTAGTGTTTGAAATTTAATCTCATCCCCAGTAGGTCTATATCTATAGTTTCCAACATAAAAAATATTATCTGGCATGTTCATGTTCCATTCAGCAAGAACTAAAGATCTTGTTTGAATTGTTGGAGATGTTTCAAAATGAGTTTTTAATTCTTGACTTACAAACAATTTAAACCTCTTCCAGAGATACCGAAATATTCCAAAGGTCGTGATTTGTTCCGCCACGTTTGACAACGCTGTAGTTAAAATCAGAAAAATAAACTTCTACAATTTGATTGTATTTACCTAGGTGTCCAAAAGATGCATCTGTGGTTTCTCCATTAACTGGAAAATTAGTATATTTATCATATGCTAAATACATCCAAAAAGGACCTTGATGATTCTCATACCAATCTAAAACCTCAACTCCTCCTGCTCCACCATCTGCAGTAAACTCCGAACTTGTTCCTTTATTAGGAGATAATCCAGTTGAAGCAAAATCTGCTTTGTCAGAATATGCACGGGATGGCAAATTATTCCAAGATACATTCATGGTAAGTTTATCTGCAATATGATAAGACCTCATCCTACCATTGATAGTTCTTTCTCGTTTTTCAATTCTTTCTGAGTTAAAGGACATGTCTTCTCTGTTGTGATCTGATAATATTAAAAATTGATTAATACCGCCTGTGGTAAGGCTTGAATTAGCCCCTATTTCTTGTCCAGTTGGCACGTAAAGGCCATTACTCAGGGTTCCCGCATTCTCTGACCATAGAATTGATTGTGGTCTTTGATACCTCTTTCTACCCGAAATATACGCTGAGGTTGCCATTATTTTTGCCCCTTAATTCTTTGATTGTCTATTCGTCTAATTTGTGTCATAACGGTCCTTGCAATATCGTCGGGACTTGAGTCAGACTTAACATTAACGTTTAGACTATAATTATACACTGAAGATCCACCGTAAGAGCCGTCATTTATTTTATTGAGATTATTTACCCCAAAAGAATCAACAGCATTTTTACGAACAATAAATTCTCCAGGAGTAAGCATTGTTGGAATTGTGTCGGTACCTTTAGAATAACCACCTGAAGCAAAATATTTTGGAACCATTCCTCCTACAGACATACCAAAAGATCCTTTTAGCATTCCTGCATATTTTGGACCAAGACCCAAAGAGTTTATCTTTTGATCAATAATATATTGTTCGGCTTGTGCTGCGTTAATATATTTTTTACTAATAGTTTCTGCAGACAGTTCACTAACATACTTAGAAATTTCAGTTGCTATATTGCTTACTCCGCTAACAGAGTTTGGGGCTTTAACCGTAGTACCAATATTGTCAAATGTACTTTTTTCAATTTGTTTTGCATTTGCTTGGTTCATTGAATCCCAAATGGCTTTCATTCTTAAAAGAGTGGCTTCAGCAACTAATAAAATATCATTAAAGCCTTTTGCTTTCCAGTTTGCCCCCTCTATAGCAATTGACTGTTGCTCATATGCAAACCTTGCAGCATCAATACCTTTAAGTGTTGCCTTTAAAGAGTCTTCCTGTGCACGTAATGTAACATTTTGAAGTGTGTAATTTTTATCTTGTAGTGCTACAATTGCGGCAACAAGAGGTATTCTTTGTTGTTCAAGAGAATATATTTTTTCTTCAATCTGTACTTTTGTTAAACCGTTGGAATTTGTTAGTTTAGCAATTTCTTTTTCTTTTGCAATTTGTAATAAGTTTGAACTTTTTTCTTTTGCCTTTCTTGCTTCTTCTGCTCTTCGCTCTTGTATTGCTTTTGCTGCAGCAGAGATATCTCCCCTAGTTAAGGCATCGGCAATTGTAATTCTTGATGATTCTCTATTAGCAATATCATCATTAATATCTGATATTGTTTGAAGAGCCTTTTCCTGTGCATCATATTTGTCATTAATTTTTGCAATAGACCTGTCAATTACAGCCAAGTCTTGATTAAATTTATCAATTGGTCTATTAATACTTTCTTCAATAGCCCTTTCTTGTGTTTCAATTAATCTATCATTTGCATCAATAAGATCATTGATTCTATCAATTTCTAATTTAACAGAAGCCCTTGCTTCTCTTTCAAGAAAATCATAATACTTTAAGGTTTCTTCCATTCTATTTTTAAACGCTTGTGCTGGATCAGTTTGAATTAAATAAGCAAGTTGTGCTGTTGTTAAATCTTTATATTTTTTAATTAAATTATTAAGTTCAGTAGGAGTTTTTGCTTGAGCAAGCGCTCTCATTTGTTCTGCATTTGCAATTAACTTTAAACTATCTGCAACACCAACTCCAGCCTTAGTCAATCTCTTAAAACCATCAATTTGTGCATTTAAATCTGCAATTTCTGAATCTGAACTAGCATAAAAAGCACCTAGCGCTGCTTCTTTATATAAGGCCATTGCTTTTTTACCTTCATCGGTAAGTTCTACAATTCCTTTTTTAAGAAGGTCAACATTAAGGTATGTTGCCTGAGTTTTATTATCTAAGCCAGAAACAAAGTCAATAAACCCTGTGTCAGCACCCATAGCGTTGAGTTGTTCTATAACTCCCGAAAATTTTACCACATCCCCACCTGCATCATTAAACACTCTTTTAAGTTCTTTTAATCCACCTTGTGCATCAATGCTTGCATCTCTTGTTAATTTTAGTTGTCTTAAAAGATCATCAAGTGTGGTGTCTCTTGATCCACTACCGCCCTTACCGCCAAGCCCACCTTCTGGAATTGTATTTGGTCCTACAGCAGCACGTTGTGAAACTAATGCGGCTGCTACCGCTGGAGCATTTACTGTGCCATCTTTATTAAAATATTTTGCCTCTAGTGCTGCTCTTTTTCGATCCATATTGTCTGGTGATCCACTTGCTGAAAGTTGACTATTTATTAAATCTTTTGCTTCTTTATCACCAATACTTTTATAAACAGCAATATATTCTTGTATTACGGTTTTCTTTATTTCATTAGTTGAATTTGCATATTTCTCCCAAATAGAAACTAAGCCAGACATATCTAAATTAGGGTCGCTGGTAATTGTTGCTATTTCATTTACAGTCTTTAAGGTTATTGGACTTTTAATTTTTTCTATTGTCTTAAATTGTTTTGCAAGTGTCGCTAATCCATTTGCTCCCTCTTTGTTTACTAAAACTTCAAGGTTTAAGGCATCTCCATCAAAATCTTTTAATTTATTTAATACATTAGTAATGTCTTCAAAATTTTCTTGATCTGTTAAAATATCTAATTTTATTTTAGGTGTTATATCTTTGCCAGTTATAATACTCACAAACGTAGCAAAAACTCCTGGATCTTGTGATGTTAATGTTGTATCTATAATTTTATTAATTTTTGCTTCGGAATCTTTTTCCCCCGCAAATATTTTTACCAAGTCTATTGCTGTTTTTGGACCTAATAGTCCACCCTCTACTGCTGTTGTTATTTTAAGTTCTAGTGATTCATCTTTCAGATCTGACATTGCGTCAAGGAATGTTTGTTTAAATGGATTATCCTTTTGACTTATTTTAATACTATCACGTAAAGTTTTTATATAAGTTTCAGGTCCAATTGATTTAGCATCGGTTCCTGCATTTTTAAGGTTTTGTTTATTTTTTTCTGCAAGAAGTGCATCTTCTGATTTTTGTTTTGTTTTTGCAGCAACAATTTGATTCTCTAATTGTAATTGTTTTGTTTTGTCTGTGGTTGCTGCTTTTTGTTTTTCTAAACCATCAATAATCGCTTGGTTGGTTTGATATTGGGCATCTCTTTGTGCCTGGGTTATTTGTAAATTTCTTGTTGCCGAGACTGCAGCAGCAGCAATTAAATTGTCTCGATTATCCCCGCCATCTATCTTTGCTGCATTTACTATATCTTGAGTATTTTCATTTTGTTGAGTAATAATATTTACTCTTACCTTAAGTGGATCTTTTAATAAGTCTTGCCCGTCTGGACCAACAAGTTCTCTTAATGTACCATTTATTTGTGAAGTTATAGACATATCTCCAAGATTAATACCAATTACTCTTGCTACACTGTTTGCTTGTTCTGCCGACATGACTCCATCAGAAATATAAGTTGAAAGTTGTGTTGCTAATAATTTAGCAGCCTTTGGTCCATCTTTTGCTACAGTATCATTAAATCCTTTAAATATTTGTTTGCCAATATCAGATGCCAAGAAGTTAGTGCCAAATTGATTTCCACCCCGATCATATCCAGTTCTAAATTCATTTACTCTTGCACCAGTTTCTCTTTGTTTTTGTGCAATTTGTGATGCTCCAACCTTGCCAGTTAATTCACCAACCTTTTGCATTTGTTTAGTTCCTGATGTTACAGAGTCAATATACTCTATTTGTTTTTTCCTTGCATCAGCCATTCGTTTATTTAATAAGAAAAATCCTCCAGCAAGTGTGGCTGCTGCTGCAACTGCTATTCCAAGTGGATTAGTAAGCATAGGGGCAATTGTTGCAAGAGCAGAAACACCCATCATTGCAGTGCCAACTCCAGTATTGCCAGTCATAAATCCTGCCATTGCTCCAATACCCGCAATTCCAGCAACAGGACCTGCAACCGATCCAACTCTTTGTGCTCTTTGTGCTCTTGCTTCACGTTTTTGATTTTTTAGGTCTTCTTTTGTTAATGGGGCTGCCTGTGTAGCAAGTTTGTTTTTGTCTTCAACTATTTTTAATTCTTGTTTTAATGCAACAAGTCTTCTTTGCTCTACCTTTTCAATTTGACGTCTTAATGATTTTTGTTCAGAACGGAATTGTTTCTCTATTGCTGAAATAGCCATTCCTGGTGATGTTCTAGCATCAATTTTTGGAGCATCTGATAGCCCTGCAACCTTTGGTGTTGGTCCAAATTTTCCAAATTTACGAACACTTGCTACTTGTGCTGGATTAAGATTTGTAACTCTGTTGTCAAGAGATGGATTTTTAGTTGGCGTTTTGCTACTTCTTGGTTCTGTGTTTTGAGAACTAAATTGAGTAAAGCCTTTATTATTAAGAATTCCTTCTTTGTTTTGCATAACGGCATATGCTTTTTTATTTACAAAATTTGGATTGTTTCCAAGTCTAATAATTGATTGTGAAAGTTCTTTCCAAATTTGTGGAGTTCTTACTGCTGATACACCAAGAATACCTTTTGCCTGATAAATATTTGGAATATTTACCTTACCTGAATTGTGGGCTCTAACCTCAAGATCTGCTATTCTTGCAAGATGTCCTAATTGTTTTGCATTTGTTGGTTGTCTTTCTTGTTGTGCAAAAGCATAACTTTGTTTTAATTTTGAAATATCTCTATCTGTATATCCTAGTTCTTTTAATATTCTAGGATCATTAATAAGTTTTCCAACAGATTTTTTACCAGCACGGTTTAAATATTGACCAATGCCTTCATGATCAGAAATTGTAAGCCCACTTTGCCATTTAGTTTTTGGATCTAATGGTTTAAATATATGGGATTCTGATTTCTTTCCCATAAATTTGTTAATTTCATTTGTTGTCAAACCCTGTTTTCTTAGTTCTTTAGTAAGAGCAAGGTTTTCTCTATCTAAACCAAGTCCAGCAGTTTTTTGATTGTATTTTTGTCTTAATTCTCTTACTTCTCGTGGAGCACCACTTCCTGCTTTTCCAAGTCTACCAATATATCTATTAAGTGTCTCTGGAATAGTTTTTCTCTTAGACATCGTTCCATTTTGGCTAGGTGCTTCTTTAAAGGCATATTTTATTTGACGGTCAAGTTGTTCTTTAGTAAAAGTAGATTGTATAATACCTTTTTTATCACTGTAAATATATTTTCCAGATTTTTCATCATAAGTAATTCTTGAAAGAATTTCTTGGAATCCTTTTCTGTTCTTTTTGTATGCTTGTTGTGCTTCAGTATCTACTCCTAAGTTGCGGCCATACTTTAACTCTATTTCTTTTTGCAATGTTTGATTTGGTGTTCCTGAAGTTTTTCCACTTAGTGCTTGTAAAACAGAAGAGTCTTCTCTATTATATTGTGCTTGTTGTCCTGCTCTTACTCCAGCAACCATGTTTGCACCGCCACCAGTACCTGCTGTTTTTTCTCTTATTCTGTTGATTGCTTCATCTAGGTTGGTGCCTGCGGGTAAGGATCTAAACCTTTCAGCCCCAGTAGTTCCATCACCAAATGCTTGTATTGTTCCATTAACCATTGCATTAATAATTGGTGCATATTTATTGTCTTGTGCAATTTTCTTTGGAATTACCGCTTCGCCTGGCATCAATAAAGCAGGAACAGTATCTTTATTTCCAGTTCCTGGAACTTCGGCTACACCACTTGCAAACTTTTTAGGAGTAAACTTTCCACCTGGCATCATCATACCTGGATTTGCCATAGCAAATCTTGTTGCTGCTACGGTTGCATCAATATAGGCTTGACGTAATAATCTAACTGCCGTTGTTTCTACTGCAAATGATTGCGTTAGACGTGTATGAGCCTGATTTAAAGATGCCGCTACTGTGGCTGCTTCTAGTTGTTCGCTATTTAAATATTGGGTTTGCTGTGCAAGAAGATTACTATTTGTTCCAGCCCTTAAAAATCCAGAGCGCATTGTTATAAATAGTTTTATTATGTTTGCAACACCGTTGGCAAGCAAACCAAAGGTCATCAATAACACTGGTCCAATTACACCAACAAGAGTTGTTGCTACAACAATAAACTTTTTAGTGCCGTCTCCAAGATTATTAAATTTTTCTAAAAATCCTCCAAGGGCTTTTGCAATTGGTGTAACTGCTTTTAAAAATTCTTTACCTATTGGGGCTATTGCAAGTTTAAGTTTTTCTATAGATTCTTTAAAGTCTGTGCCAATTGCATCTTCTAATACGCCTAATTCTCGCTCAGATAATATTGCAAGTTCTTCAATTGAAGCCCCTGCAAGTTCTAATACTCTGGCAGCCTGTGTTCCGTCTTTTGTTACGTTTTGAAATAGTGTTGATAGACGTGAAAATTGAAACTTACCAAACAATTGCTCAATTGCACGAGCACGATTAAGGGGATCTAAAGTGTCTAGGGCTTGGGCAAAATCTATAACTGTTTCTTTAATGTTTCCAGCATTACCCTCAACAATTGCTTTAATATTAATGCCCATGCTAGCAAGCATTTTGCTTGCTTTTTCACTTGGATTAATTAAAGAGGCAAGACCTGACTTAAGGGCGTTTGCACCTTCTGATGCATTAATTCCGCCTTCTTTCATTGCTGTTAAGAAGAAGGCTAAGTCTTCTACTGTACCGCCTAATTGTTTAACAACTGGACCTGCTTTAGGAATAGCCTCTGTTAAGTCTTCAATAGATACTACAGTTTGGTTTTCAACTGCGTTAAGGAAGTTTATTTTGCTTGCTAAATCTTCTGCTGCTATACCAAAAGCATTTGTTACTGATATTGTTGTTTCTAATGCTTGTTCTTGTTCTACCCCACCAAGCACTGCAAGTCGAGTTGCTTGTGCTACTTGGGCTGTAAGGTCTGCTCCTGTTTTACCCATTGCTGCAGCAGATGCTGCCATCTCCATTGTTTTAGCAACCGCAACACCATACTTTGTAAATTCTTCGGCAAGTAATTGTACTTCAGCCAATGCTTTATTTGTTTGATCACTGGTAGTAAACATGTCTCCATAAACACGTTTAAATCTAATGGCTTGTTTTTCAAGATCCATAAATGTTTTAGCAGCGGCGGTACCAAAATAAGCAAGAGGAATTGTAAAACCAACCATAAGTTGGCGTCCTGCCCATTGTGTATTTTTACCAAAATTTAAAAGGTTGGTAGATCCTTGCTTTAATAGTTGATTTAATAGTGCTTGTTTTTGTGCTGCTACCGCTAATTTTGTAGAGTAGTCTTTCATGTTAACTGTATTTGGAGTTATTGAAATTGCTTTCATTGCTCCAGAAGCATCACGACCCATCTTTATATACTGGGTCTGCATTTTCTTAACACGCTCTTCGGCTACTTTGCCAATTGTGTTAAATTCTTGTTTAAATAATCTGCCAAATGTTTTTGTAGATCCGCCTGCATAACGGAAATACTCACGCATAGAGAGTTTATTAGTCTCCAGTGCGTGAGTAAATGATTCTGTTGAGGTTCTTACTAACCCCATTTGTGCACGGAATTTACCCGTTGCATTTATTGAATTTAAAAGATTGGTCTGTAAGCCTTTTTGAGCGGCTGCTGCGGCAGCGCTACTTTTTGCTACAGATGAATGGAAGGTTGCTAATTGACGTTGGAGATTTTTAAGTTCTGCCAGTGCCGCCGACGTATCAATATGTACGCCAATATTAGCATTTACATCAGCCATTCATTTACACCTCTTTTATTATTTAGTTGTTTGCAAGCACTGTATTTAAAAGAGCGTTTGCATCTGCTAACTTAACTCCAGAAGCGGCTTCAATAATTTTATAAACTGTTGGAAGGTCTAAGACCTCTTCTAGTTTACTAATATCTTTAGACAGGTCTGGATTGTACTGCTCCATAGCAATTTGTACGCACTCAATAAGAAGAGTCATTGACTTATCGTTATCTTCTGCTACCCCTGCTACCTGCTCAAACTTTTTCATAAATGGACGAAGCAAAGAAATCTTAAGTGAGCGTACCTTAATTTTTGTGCCGTCCATGAGAACAAGTTCTTCACCCTCGTGTACTGTTGTTGCCATTTGTGTATCCTCCTATATAGGCTATGTCAATTATAGCATAGGGAAGTTATTTTGTTAGATCTTCGTAATCCAAACCCATACCTATACCAAACCCTGCTTTCTGTGCATTAGGTCCTTGTAATGCTAAAATATCGTTGCCGTCAACAGTTTTTCCTTTGCTAAAAACTCTTGCTTTCATATCTTCCCACTCCTTTTGACCTTTATCTTTATTTGATTCTTTGTCTAGGTCCACCCCTTGAATTGCTGCCAAGAATTTTTTTTCTGTATAATCTAATTCTCTAATTACCTCTAAGGTTGCCATTAACTCTGGCATTGATAAGGAAGTTTCTAACTCTTGGTAGTCTTTCCAAATACCGAGCAAAAATACCTCTGCTTCTAGTTTTGCAAGGTCTAGGGTTTCCCAGGTTTGACCACTACCAACTGCTTGATCCTTTACTGGTTCTTCTGACTTTTTGTTAATCTTAATGCCAGCGGCGGCATCTAGTATTTTATAGACAGTGGGCATATCTACACTGTCCTCAACATTCTTAACAGTACCTGAAATTTTAGGATAGTATTGTTTCATACAGATTCTAACACATTCTATTAATATACCAATTGCGTCATCATCATTTTTTGTGTTTTTAATATTATTAAATGTCAACATAAACTCACGAAGATACTTTATTTTTAATGGTATTATTTCTAGTTCTGTCCCATCAAATAAATAGACTATATCACTTTTATATATTGTAGTTGCCATAGAATTCTATTCTATCACAGACACAACAAAAAACCCACCTCCGAAGAAGTGGGTATTTGTTTAATCTGAATTTAGATTATGATTGACCGTATGTGCGATCTACGATTTTACCGTAAGATCCTGATGTATCTTCTGGCAATAAACGGAATGATACTTCAAACATTGAAGCCTCATCACGCTTTGCTGATACAGTTACGTTTTCAATTGACAAAGCACGGTATGCTGTGTAAACTCTTTCAACATCGGCTGCAGTTACTGGGTTTCCAGTTCCTGGGCCAACAGCAACTAATCCACGCTCTACTGGAACTTCTCCAATATCGCCTGCAGAAAGGTTTAATGTTCTTCCTGTAGATGCTGCTTTGTTTCCTGAGATTTTGTCGCTAGTATACGCTAGAGCAAGAAGCAAGTTTTCTAAAGTTGCTTCGGCAAAGGCTGTTGCAAGATTTACTTGCATGCCTTGCTTAAATAGTCTAGCAACGTCAAGAACCTGATCTACCTGGACTTCACCGAAATCTGGTTGGAACTGTAATTCAAGACCGTTCATTGTATAACCTACGTTGTCGTATGCAGCGTCTGCTGTAAGTGTATCTTTAAAAGACTCACTTGCATCAAATGCTTCCAGGGTTGCTGGAGTTAAAGTTGTGTCGCAAACAAAAAGTGCTGCTGCACCAACGATAATGTTGTTCGACGTACCACGGCTATATGGCATGTATTTTACCTCTTTTCATAATAGTAGATATTAAGTTGTATGGCGTTGTTTCCTCGATATAATTATATCACCGTTTTAGGAGTACCTTTGATTTGAGCCTTCTACGCTTACCGTGTGATAGTCATACTCTATGACTAACTTGTTTAGCCCCAAAGTTCTGGCTGAGGCTAACTCTATTATATCTCTACTTTCATCTGCTTGATATACTTTTAAATTGTGAAAAAATACATTTTTAGGGATTACGTTACCATTTTCATCTTCTATATCATTTTCTGCTATCCAAGAGTTTAAAGCCTGCGCTGCAACATCTTCTCGATCAAGACATTCTATTATTACTCTGGTAGTGTCAAATAATTTAGAAAGGTTGGGGCTGTAAATAAAATATATTAATTGTTCTCTTTTATGCTTATAAAATGGGGTAGGTCTAAACCTCATAAGTCTGTCAAATATAATTACGGTAGTATCAGGATTATTTCTAATAAAGGGAATGTCATTATAAATACCCTCTACGCTATCGGGCACTTGGGCAGGAAAAAATGGTTGAAACGGTTCTGGTCCAGTTGGCATTAACTCAAACTCTTTAAGTTCGCTGTTAACAAAGGCATTAACAAAGAGTGGCGGGAATCCAGTTTCTGCTGATACTATTGATACCATAATACTATTCTACACTAATCTTTGCATTAGCAATCCATTTAAAGCCAGTATTGATACCTTTTGATCTGCCCATTCTTGCTCCAGTTTTTATTTCTTTTTTAAATATTATTGGTTTTTTAATGTAATTATATATACCACTAGCACGTAAAAATGATTGTTTAAAATATCTTAAAATAAATTCATCCATAGTTTTTTCAAAAGATCCTTGAGCCTGACTTCCTCCAGGGTTTCTAACTGTTACAGGATTTTTAGTAAAGATGGTTTGACCGCCTTCATTAAAAACAAGAACTGGAGACTTTATTGGTTTAATTACAACTGGAATTCCTTCTTCCATAATTTTAGCCTTATTGTAAAATGGGATATTTGATTCTTTTTTTATACCTCTTGATTGAGTAAATGTTGAATTAATGCTTAACCCTAAGTTACTAACAGTATATGTAATGTTAAATAGTCTTGAACTTGGACTACCCGTTTGATACCACTCATATACATGTTGAAGTGCTGCGGGATTTCCCCTTGCAGAAACATCTACATATCTAGCCATTGCATCTATTGTTCCTGCACCTAAGTTTTTTAAAAAAACAGTTTTACCTTTTTGAGCACCATCTAAAAATCCAAAAGCATATTGGACAATGTTGTTCATCTGTTTGTCAAAACTTTTAGTATTTGTTGTAATTATCATTAGTCTGTTATTGTTTGATTTTCTGTTCTGCGTAATAATATTTTAAAATACTCAATTGATCCAAATGGTCCAGTAAAAGGGTCTACAGTTGCTACCTCATAGATTGTTCCACGTCCAGACCTTGAGCCTCCTGTTTCTCTATAAATGAGTTGGTCGTTGGCATTACGGATATTTGTAATTAAAATATTGTTAATTGCATTTTCTGTTTCAGTTGAAGACATTCTAGGATCTGCTTTTACTCTTGCTATTAGTTTGTTTTCATGTTGTAAAAATGCTTCTGGTTTAATTTGTTCAGTACCCGCTCCTCCTATAGAGGTAGCATTGCATATAATTGTTCTATCATAAAACCAGGTTCTACTTGCTTGTCCGTATTGTGTTTGGTTTATTACTGGATAATATAGGTCAGCCTTCATTGGATAAAGAAAGTCTGTTGTTGTACAGTCTTCCATTATAATACTCCTGGACGGATGATATTCTCTTTATATTTTTCTAAAATTTTATCTACTAGGATGTTTCCAGTACCATCAATTAAACGTTTATCGTATTGAATTTTAAATTGATCGGTGCTATAGTTTTTAATATATCTCTTATAGTAATCTAATTTTCCACACTTAATGTCATCAATTAACATTAATGTTGCATCTTGGATGTCATAAGGAACAACCTTATACCCAGTTTCTAGCAACATAATATAATCTGCTCCTTCTGGAAATGCAACTCCAGGAACAACAGTTTGGGTGTGTCCACTATCTTCTGTATCAAACATGCTAATAGAATCTGAGTATCCTAGTGGAATACGTGCATATCTTCGTTCTGCCCGATTAATAGAGTCAATTTCTTCTAATGGATCTTTAGTAATTGCTGTTTTATCTTTAGTAATTAAAAAAGTATAGTCCAACAGTTCTGGTCCGTCTGCGTTGTTTATATCATAAACTAGTTGTGCATTTTCATATACCTTTAAAATTTTGTGAGTTTTTTTCCAAAGTGGTAAATAATCATTTCCTTGTCCAACAACTTCTAAGTATGTTCTATCATAATAAAATCCACCGACAGCAGCATCAATAATTGCTCTTGCTAAATTTTCATAACCTGTATAAAGTGCTATGTCAGTTGCTGTACCAGATGTAGCCAAAGATGTTGGATCTACGTATGGTCTCATAATTTCTAGATTATCTTGTACTACAACATCACCACGTACAATGTTTGCTCCAGAGGATCCGCCATCTTCATAAATTGTTAAAGCATATGATTTATCGTATTTAACAAAGTCATCATCTAAAGAATAAGTTATTTTTTTAGTAGCATTAGACTCAATGGTCTCTTCAATTTCTGTTAATTCTGCAACGTTTTCAATAACAATAATATAGTCAGCATTAGCATCTGGAACTGTGTAAGTAACAGAAAGTGGGTATGGGGGAAGACGTAATATCTGCATTTTTATTTACCGTAGTATGCGGCTACCTCTTCAGGTGGTGCAACTCTTACCAACCTGTGGGTTAGCCACTTTTCCGATGCCTCCTTTGAGACTATGTTGTATCCTACCTTAAGAGCACCTAGGTTATCCATGTGTAGGTTTCTTTCTGAGTATAACGCTATTTTATTTATCATACTTTTCGCTTTATCTGCTTCTTGCACTTGCTCTTCTGTTTTTTCTGGTGGAATCCAACTAGCCAAAATTTCTAAAATTTCAAGTTTAGTGTTTGCTTCAAATAATTCTATTTTATTTTTCTTTGCATATGCTTTAAGTGCCATTACAGTTTTAGTAGATAATTCTTCTATTGTTAAATTCATAATTCTCCTATGCTTATTTGTAATTATACCAGAATAAGAATAAGGCGGGTAGTTTTTACGCTACCCGCCCTAATATTTGATCTTTTAGATCTTAGGAATCAGCGCTATCTGAGTCAACATAAGCGACTGCATCTAGTTCTTCCCATTGGATACCAAAGCGTACAAATACTGTGTACTCAATTGTATCTTTCTTTGGCTTGTATTCACGGTTTACAGTGATGTCTCTTTGGAAACCCCATACACGGTTCTGAGGGAATGTTAAATCAACATAACCTGCAGGGTAGTAAGGAACTTCTAGAACATCTACACCAAGTACACGAGTTGTACGTGTATTACCTAGTGTTTGTGCTGTGCCATCAAGATAATCTTGACGATTTGCTTGAGTGCTACCAGTGCGATCTGAGAACGCTGATGAAATAGCATCTGCTAGTGTACCGTTGTTGCGAACAATACCAGCAAAAGCATCAGTACCTGCATAGAACTTAAGATTGCTCTTAAGTGCACGGTACTTACGAGGCATTGCTAATAGCAAGCCTTGCATTACTGATGTGGTGTAGTTGTTGTCTGCAACTGTTGCAGCATATTCGTGAGCAGCATTTCCTGCTGTCAAACGAGTTTGCTTAACAAAGCCAGGCATGATGGAAAGGAAGGCATCTGCGCCTGTTCCTAGACCATTAATTGCAAGGTCTTCAATATCGTTAGCGAATGCATTGGTCATTAAGCGAACTAAATGATCTTCAAGTGCTCCACCTTCAATATTGTCTTCTAGTGCTTCAGTTGATACTTCCCAATCAAGACGAATCTTTTTGGTAGTTAATTCAACCTTTGAGAATGTTGCACCAATGTTTGTGTAATCTGGTGCGCCTTGTGCGGCTGCACGGATAACACGCTCTCCAACGTTGACCTTTTCGATCTCCATTGTATTGGCACGCATTGTAACTCTACGACCATCTTTAGCGAGAACTGTTGCATCCCACACATAGTCGATGAAGCGACGTGCTTGTTCTGGTGCTAGAATACCACCTGCGACGCCTGTTGGGTTTACTGCATTGTCTCCAGATGTTGATCCGAATGCTGCAGTTGCAGTGTTACCAAGTTGTGATCCTACAGACGCTGCTGCAGAGTTTAAACCAGTAGCACTACCTACGCCACCAGATACGAATCCGCCTTGAGAGTTAATCTCATTGCCTGCTCCGCCTGATCCTGGGTAGTTCTTTTCTAGGTCTTTATTTTGTTCCGACATTATTTTCACCTCCTAGTGATTTTTTACTTTAGTTAAATAGGTCGGTTGATGTGAGGAAACGACCGCCCCATAGGGATTTCTGAACTTTTGACGGTTCAAACTGCACGATCTCGCCTAGATCGCCAGACTTGCGGAAAGCGGTGTCTTGTTCTACAAGATCTACTCGCTTACCAAACTCATTAAAAACTCCCTTTACATTTTTTACTTCATCAGATACGGTCTTAACCTCACCTGATACGGTGTCAAGAGACTTACTCAATGCAACAATTTGCTCGTGAAGAGACTTAACGGTTGTTGCTAAATCGCCAAAGGCATTTGTAAGAGAATTTTTGATTTCTGTAACTGCCTCAACAATTACTTCATCAGACTTTGCTACAACAGTTTCAGTTGCAACAACTTCTCCCTCTTCTGTTTTTTCAACAGAAGAATCTGCACTACCATCGCTAGATTTAGCAAGAGCAAGTTCTTCAACTGCTGGTGCCTCCTCAGCAACTGCAACAGTTTCTTCAACTGCTACTGGCTGTGCCTCTGGAGCGACCTGTACTTCTTCAACTGCAGTGTCAACCACTGCTTCTGTTGTTTCAGTCATAGGACTAACCTCCTTTGTAATCTTAATTGTACTAATGCCTTTAGCACTATCAACTAAGAACTTTATTGTTTCTGTATTATTCTTGTCTCCCTTTTCAATAAAGCCAATGTTTTGCATTGCCTTTCCTGATGTAGGGCTTGTTTCGTTTTCAGACTCTGATACCATAACAATTCCAGTTTCTGAATCCCAAAACACATTTTCAATTTCTGCCTTTGAAAGATATCCACCAACAACATTTTTACCATCTACTTTTTCAATAGATACAATGTTTGCAAATTGGTTTGCAGGATTATCAACCAACGACAACTCAAATAAATCATATTCTTTAATTACACGTATAGTTTTGCTTAGTTCTTCGTTGTATGCATCGTCCCAATTTTTAATGTTACCGCCAATAGAAAAACCTTTGTATGTTCCGTCTAAAACCTTTTCCCATGCATCTTGTGCACCTTTTGAAACATATGCTGAAACGTATACTCCACTATAAAACTTCTTAACTGATGGATCAAAATAACGATCTTCTTTAAATGATACAATTTTTCCAACTGCGGATGGTTGGTGCATCTCACGCAAGTTTCCTCTAAAATTTTTGAATGCTTCAACGCTTGACTCTGTTGTTACGATGTCGCCTTGCTTATCAATATTATCTAAAGTAGCAAAACCAGAAACCATACGACGCTCTATGTCTATTTTACCAATAGGCATTGATAGGCGAACGCTGTCGCCAGTAGTTTCCCAATGAGCCTTATTTATTAACATATCGTTATCCATTATACCAAATATTATTACACTTATCTCAATTATTGAGATGAGCGACCTTCACCCTGTGCATTACGACCAGAGATGGTTGTAGTAGAGTCAGAATTGTTATTTGTTCGTTCTGCATCTCTTTGACGATTCCCTGCCAAATTAGCCCTTGTGTCAGTTGCCTGTCTTGCAGACATAACAAATGGCTCATCTCCATCGGCTCTTTGTGGAAGATCTAACTTTTCACGAGCCTCGTTTGGAGTCATAACCTGTGTTTTTACATAGCGCTCAATAATTTGAGATTGAGCAATCTCATCTGTAAGGGTTAGTTCGTTAAATTTAAGTTCAAGAATATCTGTCTTTTCACGAACAATCTTATTAACAACCTTTTCAAGATGCTTTTGTGCTGGACGAGATACCTGCTCTTTAAAGGTACGATCCTGTGATAAGGCTGCTGCAATTCCAGAATCTGCCCCACCAAGTTTAGAAATTGGAACTTGATGTGCAATTAGAATATCATCACGATTTTGCTTGCGATACTCTTTAAATGACCCCTCTTGTATACCATTCTCAATTGGCTCCATTTTAAACTCAACCTTGTTACTTTCGGTATCTCCAGGAAGTGGGATATAAAGAGTTCTATGTGATTGAGATTTCAGGCCTGTTTGTAAAAATCTAAACATCTTATCTTCACCATCAGATGATAATTTTGCACCCTTTAAGGTTACGATGTATCTAGGAACTGCCTTGTTTTCAAAATAGTCAATGTTGTATTGTGAGGCTAATTGATCACCAATAAGTGATGGCATAGCAGCAACAATGTCTGGAATACCATAAAATGTATTTAATGGAGAGTATTCTTTATAGTGAATAATCTCATTTGGACGTGCATCATTAGTCATTGGGTTTGGATTTTTAGCACCAAAGTTTCTAAAATAAACTACTGAGTTTCCAATAATCTGAACAAAGCCATCATGTAAACGACGAACACGAACAGTGGTTGCAGGTATATGACCAACGTAGCCAATTTCACCAGTTACAGTTCTACCAATTTCAATAAACCCATTACCAGTTGCCTGAACATCTGTATAAAATTTTTCCATAGTCTTAGTAAATGAATCATCATCGTTAAGGTTTTCTAGCCAATCCTTTAACTCAAGTTTCATTCTTTCAATTCTGTTACGAGCACGATCAACTGCTGCCTGATCTTCACTCATTTCAAACCTAAGCATTGTTCTATCTGCAATATCAAAACGATATCCAAGACCAACTACGTTTTCTACCTTAGCATCAATAGCAGCATGATTAGCAAATGATGTGTCATAGAAGTTGGCTAACTCATACATGTTATATGGAGGAGTAATTACGTCAAATAGTCCGTAACCATTTCTATATACCGTGCCAGGATTAATAGCCTTTGATCCTGCATCTACTCCAGATGGTGTAGAGTTAGCAGAATCTAAATATTCATTTGTTGCATAGGTCATTGCCTTTGTAACATTCCTTGCGGTTTTCCTACGGAAATTTTGTTCTAATCCTGTAAAATCTTTTAATGCATCCCAAGTTTTATTAAATGGATCTTGTTGTGAAAATGGATTGCCATCTTTTTCTTGTGTGTTTAATCCAACTCTTACGAATTCTTCACTCATTGCTACCATACTTATCATAGGTTTGTCGTGCTGCTACCCAAGCACCATGATCATTCATGGAAGGAATTAAGCCATTCTTCATTCTATCTAGTTGTTCAGAATGCTCTTCCTCGCTAATTCTTGTAAGTCCAGGAACAAATACTGCACTTCCTTCACCGTCATCACCGTAATGAATGGCAACTTTTTTTAATTCTGAAATTTTTGTAATATCACCACGTTCTGCTGGTATGTTTAATATGCTGCCAGAGCCATCTGTAAACCATGAACCATCTGACTTTTTGTACACGTAAAGACCCCAATTGTAGTCTTTTTCTATTACTTTGCGTCGGACATTACCAACTTTTTTAAGAATATCGTTATTCATAACCATCAGTATAGCATATTATAGGGCTGAAGCGACAGTCGTTGACCAAGTTACATCTTGATATATTTGCATTTTGTCTGAGTCTACACTTAAACCACTTTCATCATCAAATATTATTTTATTAGTGCCTAGGTATGCTCGATAGATGTCTCCTGGACTTACTCCATACAGGTTTGATGACCCTATGACCAATGTTTCATACCAAGTCTTATTTGTTTGCCAATAAGACCATGTAAAGTTAATGGCATCCTCTGTTTTTACCCTAAGCCAAGGTCTTGTAACTGTTCCCTGAATTTGTTGTAAATTATTTGCTTGATAGTATGCCACATTATTAAACAGCACGGGACCATTAATATTAATTGATCCTAAAAATTCATCAAAATTAAGTGCGGTAGAAAAAAATATTCCAAGGACTCCCCACTCTTTAGAAGTAAAGACTGGCTCTCTAACTTCTAAACCATTCCAATAATATTGAAAATCATCAACTATTTGACCAGTTGAAAGACTTTTTGCAAAAACTCTTGCTCTTGATCCAGTGTCACTATCTGCTACTATGTAAAATTTAAAGGTATCTTCCTTGTAAATAATCTCAAACAATTCTGTTGGAACTGGTGGAAATTCATCTTCTGAATATCTAAGCCAAAGTTGTACTGCACTAACAAGATAATCTGAAGACAATGCCTGATTTATTGGTAAAGAAATACCACGATCTTCTAAAGAAAGAATATCTCCACGAACTTGAATTCCAGAGTCTTTTGTTAAATAAAGATATGGCGTAGTGCCTTTATAAATAGTAAAAGGATTTTTAGATTTATAGTCATAATAGATTCCTGAACGCTTGTAAGGAAATAAGTCAACCCCAAATCTTGTTCCAACAGGATTAAACGAGTTATCATTAAATGCTTGAGAAGCAAGTTGAAGTCTATTTAATAGAATTGGTTTATGTAATATTCCTCGTACTTTAAATTCTAAATGATAAACAATTGCTAGATCATTAAAATCTACAGTTTTACTTGGATAAACTATTGCATTATTTACAACTTCAAACTTTGTTGTTTCCCAATTTTCATATTCATTTACATCAATAATGGAGTCACGTAAAACTGGTTGAGTAATGGTAAAATCACTATCTAATAAGTTAGCACCATCTTCAATATATTGAAAAGTTAAATAACATCTAACTGCAGAGTCTGTGGTGTCATATTCATAAGTTTTTACAGCCTCTTGATTGGCATCTTCGTAATTATTCCATCCAGTTAGCAGTTGATTGTCAAACTGATAGTATGTTTGTTGAGTTGGTTGAAAATAATTTTGATATAAATCTGCGTAAGTCCAGGCTGAAACAGTTTCATTTTCTATTAAAGATGTTGGTGACGGAACGCCTACGTTAAACTGTAAAAAATCTAAATCATAAAATTGATTGCCAACGTCATTGGTTACAAACTGAGCAAAATAAGAAAGCGGGAGATAGTCTTGCCAAGATCCAGAGACGCCTATATCTAAAAAGTAAGAATCATAATTTTCTATAGGTAGTAGAGTGTAACTTGATAAATGATTGAATAATGCAATAGCATTCTCTTCTTCTGTGATACCAGAAACAGACATGTCGTCAAAAATTGCTATACCTTCAGAATTAAAATAATCAGATATAAGGGTTGTATTTTTTGTTGTAGCAAATCCAACAGAATACATTTTTCCTAAAAAGGTTTTGCTTAAAGAACCATCTCCACCTATATAAACTTTAAGTGAATTTCGACTACCAAAAAACGTAGAGACATTTCCGCCAAAAGTTTCTATTAATAACTCTATATTAATACCTGCAGAAAATAGTTGATGGGATTCAATAACTTCAGATGTATAGATTACTTGATTGACACCGTTATAGTATAGGTTATAGGTAATTACATTTTGATTTTGCTGAATTGAAAAATAATTATTGTTTAAAGAATTATAAATTTTAAATAAAGTTTGATTAGAGTTAAGGTTGTGATTACTAAATACACCGTAAAAACAATCGACCTTAGTATTTAGAATATTAAAATTATCAAAGTTAAGGTAGCAAGTTTTTGTATTCCAAGAACTATTAGGCCTAAAGGTTATAAAGGTTTCATCATCAATTGGTCCAGAAACACTATTTTGAATTGATTTATTATCTTCATACAGTTCGGTTAAAGTTTTATCTGATAAAAAAATTTCTGGAAGTTCGTATTCAGGAGTTCTTAAAACTTTTGCTGTTGTTGTTAAATTATCAAAAGACCCTTGTTGCCATTCAGCAAAATCTGGATAACTGTAGTTGGCGGTGTAATCTGCAAAAGAATAATCAATAAATGCAGATGTTCCTCCGTAAGAAGAGTTAATACCCTCTGGAGAAATAACTCCTTGTCCATAAACCCATCTTCTTTTTGCTACATTTATAGGAACCTGATAAGAATAAATAGCAACACAATCTATATCAATTGGAGTAATATCATCATATGCATAAAATCCTAGCCAGTCCTGGTTTTTATTTGATTGATTATACTCTTCTGGTAGTTCAAGATTATCTGTTTCAATTGTTAAAGATATAATTTCTTCTCCATTTAAAATTAAACTTGCAGCATTCCTAATTAATCTAATCTGAATAAGCATTGGTCTAAACCACTCTCCAACAAAATGAGATGAAAAGTTTTTACCTATTACTAATGTTAGAAACCCGTTATCAACATAAACCCCATCTTCTGATGCTATTGGACCAAATATTTTTTTAGATGTAGGAGAGTCTGAGTTTATTCTTGCCCAAAACTCTACGGTATAGTCTTTATATTGACCAACTTTATTTAAAAAACCTTTTCCTGGAACAATTAAAGATGGTTCTCCGCTAGGATTTGCTCTAAGAGTTGTTATATTTGATGCTCCATAAACAAGAGGTATGCTTGTATTTTTTGCAAAAAGACTATTGTCTGAAACTATATGATAGGCATTTTCTCCAGACACTCCGTAGGCTGGTGAAGGAATTACTTGATCTGAAGTTAATGCTATTGTTGCTGGCATTGATATTGGGACAACCCCAAGTGATTGATAGTTAAATTCTTCAGACCATTGACCAACACTAATTCCATTTATATAGTACAAGTAGTCAGAAGATGTTGCTCCACCAGTTTCAGAAGTTATTTTTATTACAACCCTAAGTGTTGTATTCTCACTGACTATTTCTGAAGTTTGTGAAACGAAAACCCAAGAATTTTCTGTAAGATTTTCATAAGTTTTTAATTTTTGAACTACACTTGCTGTTGTTGTGTCTGTGTATTCAAACCCAATAGATATAGAGTTTATGTGTACGCTGTCAACGTATATGTGAGCACCTACACAAAATGTACCAAGATCTGTATTTAAGTCTGAAAAGTTTACTAACTCTGGGCTGATGCAAACAATATCTGCAGTTGCTCCTGCAGGGACAGTTCCTAATAATTTATTTACTTCTACTGTAGAAAATGGTGCGTCTACATCTGATGTTTCTAAAGAGGCGGTTGCCCCACTTACCGTCCAAAAATTTTGAATATCTTGATAATCTAAATCAAATAAACTTATATAGTCAACAGTTTGATCCAAAGCCCATAGCGCCAGAGGATGCTCAGAAAATATCTTTTCTGCATATAAGTTAGACGGGTTGGCCATAGTTCTCCTATCCCCTTATTATAGCAGGATGAAGGCTAGTATAATTTAATTTCGCAAGCGTCTGTTGAGCAATACTTTTCAGACTCTGCGTCAAGATTATCCTTGCCATCATAGATAGCCGACCAATCAATTTTACCAATTTTGCCAACGTAAGAATTATATTCTTCTCTTGTAATATTTGTATATGGTTGTTGAGGATAAGTTTTATTACCCATCGGCAGAAATGAAACTGCTTTTAATTGACCTTCATACATGTGTAATGCTGGAGCAATATGCTTAGTCTCAGATTCCTTGTCAAATGATAAAGTTACAGATACTCCATTATCAGACCAATACTTTTGAGCAGTAGCAGCCAAACCAATCTTTTCAAAAAGACTTACATCTTTTTCAGAACGAGGATGTCCAGATGCTACTGGGAAATATACTACTGAAGTGTTTGCTGATACTACGTCATCTTCAATTTTATACCCTGCCGCTTTAAATAAATGCATCATTGGATCTGTATTACCAAACCTTATAGCACGAAGATAGAATTCTCCTCCTGGACCCCAATGAACTCCTGGTGTTGCACCAGATAATAGTGAAACAGATCCTGAAGGTTTGACGGTAGTTACACGAATTGACTCACGTACACATAACCATTCTGAATAGGTATGATCGTATGAACGAATCTTTTGATACCCTTCATCCATCCATTGACGCATTGTTGGCATACCTTTAGTATCTGCAAAAGATGCAATACCAGTAAGAGATGTTCCAATACGACGATTACGTTGCATGATTCCATTTGTGGTTTGCCAATGTGTTGGCATAAGCGTTACAGTTTTACCATATAGGTAGGCAAACTTTAATGTACGAAGAAAGTCTTCTTTATCATCATGTCTATTTAAGTGAACTTCTACAAGAGTGCATAATTCATAACTCTCTAATGGCTGTTCAGCGCAAGGGTTAAATCCCATAACACGAGAATCTTTGTAGTCTGCAGCATCTGCTAACCTTCCATAATCTCTAGCAACATCTAACCAAATAAATCCTGGCTCTCCATTATTTGAAATTAAATCAACATAATCTTCATACTTTGTTCCTACTTCTGCAGAGATTGAGTTGTTTGACATCCATGCCCATCCTGGTTTTGCTGGATCAAATGAATTACGATCTGGAAAAACCTCTGGATTCTTAAGATTAATAAAATCATCATCTCCTGATAACCCTAAAGCCAAGGTAGCAGAACGACGAACATTCCCAGAAACAACACATGTACCAATAAGATTTACAATGTCTACTATTGCACGAGAGTCAAGTTTTTCTCCTGATCTACCGCCAATTACTCTATCTATCTTGTCATGTAGTGCAATGAGTGGTGCTGGACCGCTAGCGACCCCTCCAAAGCCTTTTATAGGGGCACCTAGAGGACGGATAAGGTCATAGTTAAACTTCTGTATAGCCTGATTAGGGCGTAGGTATGAGTTTAAGAGCATTCTTACAGAATCTACCCAGCCCTCACGAGTATCTGGAATATCCCACACATTTTCTGGTTCTGTTGGGGCATAAATAGACATTTCTTTGTCTTGACCAACGGTATCAAAACCAACTCCTATACCAAGCATTAGTGCATCCATAACCCAAGCAAATAATGCTCCTGGATCATTACGATCAATATCACGAGTAGAAACCATTGCACAGTTTTGAAGCGAAGCAGAGTTACGTTTTTCCATAGTCATTGGAGTTCCAAATGCCCAAAGACCTCTACCTGGTGGAGTCCACTTTAAATTAAACATACGCTCATATGCTTCTTGAGCAGACTTTTGAGCCTTATTATCATTCCAAGGCAGACGATTGTCTTTAGCGTGATTCTTTTGTACTGAATACATTCCTTCAATTACCCGCTTACAAACCTCATGCCATCTTTCTTTTGTACCGTCTTCTTTCATACGAGAATAAGTGCGTATAAAAGTAATCTCACCTAAAGAGTTTGATCCAGCATCTGAAAAGCCAAATGGGGCTGGTACGTTAGTATATTTATTTACAAACTCATCTGACAAACGAAAAGAAAAGATATCTGACATTTATGTTCCAACTTTCTATTAAATATTATAGGCACTTTGTAAAATCCAAAGTAGTGTTAAGTATATCATAGAATTAAAAAGAAAAACACGCTTGTTTAGGGCGTGTTAATCTCTAGTTAAGAGTTAGTGCTTTGTATTTTATAAAGTACTATGCACCAATCAACATGAATTCGCTAAATGCTGCACCTTGTGATGGTGTTGACCATGATAGGGTTGCAGATCCATTTGTTGACAAAACTTGATTAGCAGTTCCGTCTGCTGATGGAAGTGTCCAAATTTTATTTGTAGTAACAGTACCTGGAGACTTAAATCCAACATAATGAGTTGAGTCTGTATCTGCTAATCTAAGTTCTGCTGTAGCATTAAGAGTAAGTGCTGTTGTTGCTACTGCGCTAGAAAGTGTTTTGTTTGTAAGTGTTTCACTACCCGCTAAAGACGCAAGGTCAGCATCACTAACTGCAGTATTTAACTGAGCAAGAGTTGATGTAACAGTGTTTGAACCAAGTGAGATTGTCTTGTTTGTTAAAGTTTCTGTGCCAGCAAGAGAGGCTACATCAGCATCACTAACTGCAGTATTTAACTGAGCAAGAGTTGATGTAATTGTGTTTGTAGCAAGAGAAATTGATTTGTTAGTAAATGTGTCTGTTGATGATGCTGATAACAAAGTAGAGTAGTTTGTTCCATCATTTGTAAAATCCCACACATCGCTGGATTCATTCCATCGAATTTGTACATTTGCAGAATCTCCACGCATAATTCTTAGACCTGCATTTTCTGTTGGAGTTCCAGTAGTAAAATTGCTGTTTAAATCAATAATGTTATCAGCCAAACTAATAGTTTCAGTGTTAACAGTTGTGCTTGTTCCGCTTACTGTTAAGTTTCCACCGATTACAAGGTTTCCGCTTACTTCTGCGTTATCATTAAGATAAACTTTTCCTGTTCCATTTGCAGTTATAGATAAATCTGTATTTGTTGTTTTGCTGCTAATTGTGTCGGTATTAATTGCACCGCCAAATGTAACTGCATTACCATCAGCACTTGATATATTAGAGCCTGCTTCCATAGAAAGTGCACCTTTTATGCTTACAACACCACTTCCTGTTGGATCTAGTTCAAGATTACCACTTCCGCTTGTTCTTAATGCTAAGTTTTCATTAGCATCGGCAGTAATAATAACGTCACCTGAGACAGTTTGAAGAACTTTTTGTCCGTTAACATATAAAGATCCT
>Ga0209296_1000045_pt1 | contig 109802 bp, 105 predicted proteins | sample S_130206_EF_Meta_FD_187319 | JGI IMG/M metagenome (GOLD analysis project Ga0209296, IMG submission 187319) | Freshwater microbial communities from Lake Simoncouche, Canada to study carbon cycling - S_130206_EF_MetaG (SPAdes) (version 2) | ecosystem: Environmental > Aquatic > Freshwater > Lake ... | reverse complement strand
CAGGGTGTCAAACTGATACTTTGCTCGGAGTTCGGGGAGAGTGATTGTCTTGACCCACTTGTATCCCTCGAGAAGCTCCTCGCTGACCATAGTGTCCCAGCCACGCTGGATGAGCGGGCGAAGAGAAAGGGCCGCAGGCTCAATGGCAAAGCTCATCTTGTTTATATCCCTGTTCTCCTCCAGCTGCTTCGCAATAGCGGGATCCGACTCCAGGGTTACGAGGCTGTTGGGTGAGAGAAGAGATGCAAGAATGAGACTGTTTCTCCCAATATTACCACCAATCTCCAGGACCTTTTCTGTTCCCTTGAGGAATCGGACCGCCATTCTCTGCTCAGGGCCCTCGTCACGGAAGGAGCCGTGTCTAAGGGTCAGAGTACGATGCAGGGTGGCCAGCTTCATCTCGACACACTCCTCAGGGTATAGTTCGATGATGTAGGGAGGGGGTACCGTGTAGACTTCGTCCTCGACAGTATCGATGAACACAGGGGTATCAGCATCGTACTCACGGATGACATTCTTTACGTGGAGAAAGATATGCTTCCGCTTGCCATAGATGGGGTCTGTATAGAGCTTTGATCTGCGGTCGTCATTCGGCGGGATGTAGAGAATTCCTGAGCGAGCCGACTTCTTCACCAGGTCCGTAATGTCGATGTTGGTTGTATGCGTTCCATATCTGATCTCCATTGCTGATATCTGGTGTAGTATAATGGGGCGATTTAGGCCTTTGTGTCTTATGCCTTATGCAAAAAATAGGCCTTTTGCTGTTCATAGGATGCTAAAGGGTGTATGGCATGGATCTCATCCAGCGCCTCAATATACCATGTCATATCGTTGTCGTCGTGGGTAAGTTCATCTGCTGCACCATATTCTACCATGAGGATCAGGGCTTTCATTACATCTTTTGTATATGGGAGGCGGTTTGTTTTTATAAATGTCATCATAGTGGCGACTCGCTCAATAGGAGCAGGATCATCTTCCGTGCCCAGGCAGAAGCCCCAGGAATGGATGCAAAAGGGGGTGTCCTTGTTTATTAGGGTTGGGAGGATGCGGAGGATGGTGGCGTAGGTGAAATCAGTGAAGCGATGTTGTCTCCAAGAAACGGTGTAGCCCATTCTACTCGATAAGGCTGGAAGAGTTTATGCTTTGGATTTCAGTGTCCTTCACTTCGTATCGCATTCCGTGTAAGAAGTCTCTCTTCTTCAATAGCTCCAGTGACTCCTTGTAAAGAATCTCCGCACGGTCAAACCGCTTTTCCTGGCGGTAGCTACGCCACAGGGTCTGGATCGTCTTGGCCTTTGTGGAAGCGAATTCCTCTGCCTGACGAACCGTCATAGCGTCGCTCTGGAAGGTGGCGAGAGACTCCTCATCGTTCAGCAGGAAGCAGGTGACAAAGCCCCCATCAACCAGATGCCACGTCCTGTCAGGGATCGGCTCGAAGTCCTCGTCTGCATCTGCACCCATGTCAAACGGACGAGGGATCTCCCACGTATGTGCCGTGAAGGTCGTGGTCGTGTACGGGAGGTAGAGGGGGCTGGAGAAGTCCTGGCGGGCACTCTCGAAGGCACCGCTCATCGTATCATCGCCATACTTAGGCAGCTCATTCCAGATATCGCCCGTGATATCCAAGTACGTGTGAAGAAGGAAGAAGTCGAGATCAGTGTGATTGAAGAGGATTCGCTGCTCACCAGGAAAGGTAGAATCCGTCTTATAAAGACCGCTTATGTACATAGCATCCCACTTTTGCCATAAGATATCCATTGGACCTACGGTGAAATGCTTAGTCAAGAAGATATACAACTCACTCAGATTGAAGCTGACGTATTCGGGCTCCCTCAGAGTTTCAACCTCTTCCTCCTCGAGAGGGACAAAGACCTCCTTCTCGTGCATTTCCTTACGACAGTAGGGACACGAGGCGTGCATATCAGAAGACGCCTGCGTAGCAATCCATGTTCCTATGCAGGAGAAGTGAAAGGAGTGTGAGCAGCTAAGAGTCACTCTGCCCGACTCCTTAATGTTAAGTTCCTCTTGGCAAATAGGGCAGGGGTCCATTTTATTGGTGCGGGACTCGGTGTTACAGGGGTGTGCGGGGTTCAATTTTTTTGGGTCGACTTAATTTTATTTACAGTTCTCTTAATACTATGAACATTTCTAGATACGCTGCTATTATCCATTCCACTTGAAACCATTTCAGCCTTGACCTTCTTGTAAATTCTATATTCATTTAATTCCTCTTTTGATTCCATTACATCATCGTATACAGATTCATCTACAAATACTTTATCAGAATGCCACTCTTTGAACCATTCGATCGTTAGTTTATCATCATCAGAAATATCATATGGTTCATCGCCATCATAATTCTCTTCCATAAATTCTATGACCGCTTCTTTATATTTTTCTAAGGGTAGCAGGGTTACCTTCTCTTTCTGCAAAGCAGCCTTCTGTTCTTTAAGTTCCTTTAGCTCTGCTTGAAGACTTGCATTTTCAGTCTCAAGTGACCTATTTTTTACAGATAGTTCTTGAATGCAGTCTGATTTTTCAATAATAGTTTGACGCATCGCATCGACATCAAGTGTTGCACGTTCTGACATATGCGGTTGCCATTTCCCAGCAAATTGGTAGAATTCCTTGTTTAGCTCCTGCAAGATGTTAGTAGTACTATTCAAACTTTCAGCCAATGTATTAGGGTGTTGTTTAGTTCCAGCGTAACATACAGAATTTTGACTATTAGGGTCGGCATAGAGTACATCATGTGTGATAAATGAGTGTAAGAACCATTTAGGTAATTTGTATGAGAGTGGTTCTAGTGGTATTATAGGTATTATGCTAGTCGGTGATTGACCATGTGTTCCATTATGAATATTCATATTATCCGCAGGTGAATGATATGAATACCCACCAAAGGCTCTATTTTCTGAAATTGGATATGTTCTAATAAATCTTCCGTAATTTGTTACAGCAATACAATAATATGTAGAACCAGGATTATATTGTGAGCCATTAGTATGTGTCTCCTTTGTAAATACAATAGTTTCATCCTGTGGCAGTTTATATTGAGAACAATAATATAATGCCATAGGATATTGCCTTTTTACTTGCGGGTTTGTACAAGCAATTCTAATACATGGATCATAAAGAACACCTTCAATGGGATTTATAGCATACATATCTTCAATCCCTGCAAGAGACATTGTATCTCGTTGTACTCTCATTTTATTAAATAACTCTGACATCTCAGACATGAGTTTCTTTTCAGCATCTTCCAGATAATTCACAATAGGTTCCATGTTTGTTATTGTAAAGTAGTGGGCGGAAGTCAATTTTAATTGTAATAAGTAATTATGTAATATGGCTGATACAGTTATTCAAAATACGGCCCGATATCAAAGTTCCTATCCTCCTTTCTTAGCTTGATATACGGAAGCTCCTTCGTCTTCGGGTCGTGCAAAATAGCATCATGGATGCAGGCCAGCTGCTTATCAGTTGTCTCCTTGACTCCGCATTCTGCGTGCAGCTTCATCATAGAATCACGTGCATGGTGTAACAGGATGTTGGGTTTTTTATGCGTGGTCTGGAGAATCTTCTGCAGGGACGCCTGCGGCGTCAGGTACACGTCATTGGGGTCTTTGACATTGTAGTCGCTGAACTCGAGGTCCATACTCGTGAGCTTTTTCTTGTAGGGCACGAAGCCCATATCAATGGCTGTCTCGTATTCCTGTCTCCAGGCTGTTATGAAGGGGCTTCCCTTCGGTGCCATAATGAACCAGTTGTCGATGTAAGAGGGTGTGCCTGCCTTGTTCATACCGTCGTTCGGGTAAAAGCCCGTATATTCGGCCTTGGCCTGTATGCTTTCTCTATGAAGTTTGTCGAGGGCTGCTTCGTCGTTGACGATTATGCCGGCGTCGAGCCAGGCCCCGCCGTATTTTTCCAGCAGCCTCAGACGAATCCAGTCGGCTCTGTGGGCTGGCGAGAGGCCCTTATAGTTTATAGGGAATTCCTCTTGGCGGATGTACTCGAGGACCGTCTCATCCGTGACAAAGCGCACGTCCCAACCAGGCATGGCCTCGGGCCGATTGTCCAAGATATCTTTTATAACCTTTGGCGGACGGTCGTCGTTCCAGTGGGTCCATGCAATCTTGGGTAGCTCGTACGTGTCAACGGCTACTTCGAACCCTTCGGTTTGGGGTTTCAGGAGAAAGAGAAATATAATGACTATTGCAATACCTAGGAGAAGGAGTTGCATCTAAAAGCCACTTAGAAAATGCGTGAGAAGATAAGCTAATGGACTTCCTTGAAGACTTGGTCGAACTTACTGCAGCTGCAAATGCATTACAATCCGAAACATACGCCAACGGTCACTGGACCTCGACGTTCTATCATACCGAATCCATCCAGAAATACATGGAAGGTATACAGGCGGCCGACTTTGCGACTGTCCTACGTCTTGCAACCACCTCGTTCATCTCTATGCAAAAGGAGGCTACTGATATTCAATATAAGGAGTCCCTCGAGAAGGAGGTGGCCCTTCAAACCGCTCACATACGGAAAAAGACCGAGGAGGATGTGGGCCGGGTTCTTCAGGAAGCTACTCGTCTGAGAACAACGATCACCGAGCTACAGGTGCAAAAGGAGTCGCTCAAGGATATGCAGACCAGGGGCGAGGCCGAGTATCGGGCATCCTTGCGGGCCATTCAGGAAGACAAGAATGCGAATCATGCGAAGGAGATCGATCGTCTACATTTGTATACGCAGGAGCTGCAGAAACAGATTGTGGAAGCACAGGATCGGTCTCAGGTTGCTTTCCAGGCATCTCTTGCGATGATCGATAGCAAGTACGAGAAGGATATGGAACGTGTAAGAGAGGATGCTCGGGCCCGTGTGGCCGAGATGCAGGCCCTTCTCGCCAAGGCCGAGGCAAAGAAGGTAGGCTCTTCTGATATCGGGGCAAAGGGCGAGCGGGAATTCGAGGAACTCGTGGCTGACTATACGCACTGGGGGGGTATGGAAAACACTGCCAAGCAGCCCCATTCGGCCGACTGGAACAGCACGATTCGCAAGTGCAAGGTTATGTTCGAGGTGAAGAACTATGCGTCAGATATTCCCAAGGCAGAGATCACCAAGTTTGAAAAAGATATGGCTCTCCACGCGGATGTACCGCTGGGCGTCTTTGTTGCTCTTAAGACTCGGATCCAGGGAAAGAAGTTCAATGACTTTCTCACCATTGATTGGACGCCAGCGTCGCAGATGATGGTATATGTTAGTTCTCTGTATAACCAGGACATCAAGAGCGTTTTTGCCTTTCTCGATGTGTGCATTGACGTGGCCTTTCGGGCCTTTCGTCTTGCCCAGGCCAAGGATGAGACGGACGAGGCCATTCGGCTCCAAGAGAAGTTTCTTAAGGCAAAGGCTCTCATTGGCAGCGAGCTTCTGCGGACGGCCGAGTGGATGAAGGAGATCAAGATCGAGACGAAGGCGGTCACGGATCTTCTTACTAAGCAGGGGGTGGTAAACCAAGAAAAAATCAACTATACGCGGACCACACTCATGTCGATCCTTGGGGTTTTGGATGAGGGTGAGGTGGAGAAGGAGAAGGAGGATGAGAAGGCTGAGTCAAAGGAGAAAGAGAAAGAGAAGGTGAAGAGAAAGTCTAAACTAGTGACTGCGGCGTAGGCATTTCACAAGTGCGACAGAACCCTATGATGTAAATACATCCTACCATAAGGGTAAATAGGATCCCGCAAATACCTGCTGTTGCCAGAAAGGAATATATTGTATAGTCCTTTGTGTCAATCATACCGTATATACCTGCGCCGGCAAAGAGGCACGATAGGAGAAAGAATATAAGGATGCCGCCCCTGCATGCCCAGGAACGATTGAAATCCGTGTATATATTAATGCAACCCTGCTTACAATTCATGGTAGACAGTTGACTAGTTATCAGGTCAGGTTGATTTTCATTTTTTTCTGCAAAAAATGAAAGTGTAAGCCAAGTAAAAGGGGGGTCCACATGGAGCCAACACCTATTACACGTGCCGCCCTTCACATGCTAAAGAGGGAGCACGATGCCGTCGCTCGCGAGCAAGCCGTTGCAGTAGCAACCCGCACCATCTATAACAGAGTAATCGAGGCCGCCAAGACTGGGTTGAAAACACAATATGTGTATGAGGTATCCACCTACCTACAGCCAAGTGTCGCGGATATAGTCTATGGCCTGAATGATCTCTTTCCAGATTCCCCTGTAACAGTGAAGTTCCTATCGCGAGGAATCGATGGGCATATGTATGATGTGCAGGCGGAATACGATTCATACGGAATTCGTCTGCAAGGATCCAACTTTCAGAAGGCATATATTACAGTGGATTGGTCTTGGAGCTAAGTATCAAGGTATCTGCAAGATACGCACAGAATGATTAACCGGCTCTATAATATACAGAGCACCGTTCACATACTGAATGCCCGATGGCATGTTCCATCTAATAGTAACCCCAAGCCCATCAGTATATCCTGGGGGGGAGATGTCATAGACGGGTTCAGTACCAGCTAAGCCAGCAATGGTTGTAAGATTTCCGCCGGTTAGCTGGCGAATATTATTATTAAATGTATCAGCAATGTATATTGTACCCGAAGGTGATATTGTAATATCTTCAGGATAGTAGACTAAGTTCTCGCCATGAATTCCATTGCCATCTCGGTTTCCAACATTGTCCGTGGGGGTAGGCCCATTGTATAAGGTCGAATTGCCTGCAAGGGTGGATGCAGCATACGTTGTTAGCGAGAGGGAACGGATGAGAGAATTACCAGTATCTGCTACATATAAATTCTGCCCTTCTGCATCAACGACAAATCCCATAGGCATGTTAAATTGGGCTGGAACACCATCAGCGAAGCCAGTTGTCGTACTGGTAATCGCTACTGCCGCTCCGCCCGTGGTTGATGCCATTTTTATAGATGAGACTCCTTGTTCCAGGAAATACATCGATGTTCCACTCACCTGTATCTTCGTCGGATTGACAAGCCCTGTAATGGCGATTGGTGTAAAAGGGGTGCCTTGGCTATTACCAATATAGACTTTCGAGTTTGCAGTATCAAGGAGGTAGAGAATACCGTTTGAGACTACCATTCCTGTAAAAGATTGGGGGGGGCCTGTGATTCCCGTGTTAACAGGAACCTTCGCGCCGTTTACAATCTTATAAAGCGTGGATGAGCTATCTGACACGAAAATTGTTCCGTCTGGAAGAATGGCAATAGAAAAAGGGATTATCGTGGGATCATAGAATAAGGACGCTGAAGATGGCTGAGGGGGGGCGGGAACAATAGTATTCAGAATCTTCTCTAACTCTTCTCCTGTGACCATCGTACGCCCCAGAGTAAGATATGTTACTTCACTCGCCTCGTTTGCCGCACCACTTCCCCCCAGTATATTAATAATCGCACCTACCGTATTCTGTTGCTCGACGGTATATCCAATGAAGCGGGTTTTATAGCTATTTCTATATGTGACATCGGAAGCGTACCTCGTATTCGTATACGGAGAATACATCTACTGGGAAAGGGTATTTTTTATACTTAGTGTTTCTTGGCAGCAATGATGGCTCGATTTTTGCTTATCGTGCTCTTCACATTGTGCTTGCGGGCAAAGTCGGCCACCTTGCTCTCAGGCATGCCGAGATATTCACGAGCAACATAGGCGAACGTGCGTTTCTCATCGAGAATCCACTTCCTGATGCTGTCGACCGTGAGAAGGGTCTCTGGATCTATTCCTTGGGCGGTGAGCTGGGCTAGCTTCTTCTGCTCCTGCTCCTTCTGCCACGCCTTGAGATCCTTGGAGCTTGCCTGGGTCTGCTCTTGGTCTTTCTCTTGGGTTACAGGCTTGGGCTCGGGCAACGCCTCCTTCTTCACAATCCGTATCTTCGTATTTGCAATCACGCGGAGAGATTCGGTTGTTTGGGGCTCTTGTTGTCCCTCTTCCTGCGAAGGGGCAGGGGCCTCGACTGCCTTCTTCCTCTTTTGGTCCTGCTTGTGCTGCAAAGCAGCAGGCGACGCAGAAGGAGCAGGCGACGCAGAAGGAGCAGGCGACGCAGAAGGAGCAAAGAACTCCTTCAGTGCTGCATACTCCTCCTTCATCATGGAGAGGAGTTCCGTATGCATCTGGATTAGCGAGTGCTTGGAAGAAAGATCGCGTAGAATATCTCTAAGAGACATGGCAGGACTCAATGAAGTCATGCCATGTGTCCTCATTTTTTATGTATGCAATAGTATTTATGCAATAGTAGTATAATCATTTCTCGTTTCGAGAATATACGGTATGGCATAGACTGCAAGGAGTCCTATGAAGGTCGTCAGGTGCGACTCCATTCCCTTGAAGATCATGGCCAGACCCACCGAGGAAACCATCATTGCAGAGTCAGAGAGGATTGCCCATTTTCCTGAGGTGCCAGCATACTCCTTCATCACATCGATCATTGCATTCTGTCCCTTCGGGACTTGCTGAATTACGCCCAAGTAAAAGAGGATGTCGTGGCTAATCTGGATAAGCACCGTTGTAATGGTGAAATAGAGGGGATTCCAGTCGTACTTGGGGTAGACAAACTCTGTGTAGGCATATCTGGCAATTCCGATGCCGAGCACTATAATGAGTACATCGGCAATGACGGCACTCAGCTTGAAGCGATTGTACCAGACATTTGCGTACTTTCCGAAGATCTCGGGGAAGAAGCGGATCAGGAAGATGACTACGAGTTCCGTTACGAGGACGCCGGTTATGATATAGAACCAGTCACTCACTTCTTCGTATTCGGAAATGTCCTTCCAACCCTTTGCTGTTCCTTGTACACTGGGCACTTCGGGGCCTTGGTTGGTTTGTTGCTGCTGCTTCTGCTGCTGCTGCTGCTGCTGCTGCTGCGGGTTCTGCTGCTGCTGCATTTGCATTTGCATAGGGAGTTGCTGCATATACGACGGATTCTCAGGTTTGTTCTGTACCATCGGCTTCAACTGTTGAGTATGCATCGAAGGCATTTGCATAGAAGGCATATCAGCTTCAAAGGTTGCCCACGACATCTACTAGAGCTCCCCAAATACCTTCTTATCATTCTCTGTTAACGGATCTGTGTACACTCCAAAGGGGAGAGAACCATTCCGCTTCACCATATTCGTGTGGACTGCACATAGATGATTCTCATCAAGCTCCTTTCTCTGGCAGCGTATAGAGTCATAGAGGACATGCTTGCCGGCCTTGATGCCCGTGCGTTCCCCCTTCTTTCTTGCGACGCACTGGACTTCCGCCGGAACTGAACGCTTCTCACGAGAACTTTCCTTTCTCTCCACATGGCTAAACATTTGTTCAACCGTCTTTAAAAAAGTTCTCTTTCCAACTGTTTTTACTGCAGATGCAATTAATATTTCTGCCGTAGACATACTTCTATATATATAGTATTCCTTTCTTGTGTTTTTTAAAACGCAACGAGTGTAACGAACGAGTGTACTTACCGAGTAAATCTAAGATACATATAAAAAATTGACGGTTTTATTCCTAAGTTAGTACTTTACCAACAATGTCCGTCTACGGAGCCATATGTTTAGATCAGTTTAGCAATGTTCTTCTAGTAAGAGGTAGAGTCTCACAGAAATGGTCCTTCCCCAAGGGACATGCCAATGCTGGAGAACCTCCAATCGAGTGTGCTAAAAGGGAGTTGTATGAGGAGGCGGGGATTCGCTACGATGGAAGAGAGAGTGGTTATTATACCATGAAGGGCGGAAGCTATTTCGTCTTCCATATTAATTTCCTCTGTTTCCTTCGAGTGAATGATACGGTGGAAATTGACGAGGTTGCATGGTGGCCCTTATCAGATTTACCACGAAGGACCAACATCGATGTAAGTATATTTAAGTCGCATTTGAGAACATTGCCGACAGCCTTACATCGAAATTATAGTTACTCGGACGACTCAAAGAATAAGATTACCGATATATTGCAAAAACTTAGATAACTGGTTTGCCGGATTTAGAAAAAATAAGGCGTTGTGCCATATTTTTACTTGTAGTTCTAGATCCACTCACCCTTGAGTCCATCCCATTGAGGAAGGTCAGGGTCGTTCAGGGATGCCCACTCAAGGCCAGCATCGGTCTCGACTTGTACTTCCATGCAATTCCATCCATCGGAGGTAGTGGATGCGGGAGGAAGAAAGCCGAGCTGCTTTTGCAGGGTGACCCATGCGGATGCAGCTCCTGTGGGATTGTTCGCACAGAGAATCGTATCAGACCCATCGACTTTGTCTGATACGAGGCGGAGGGAACCCTCGTGTTTCTTAAGAGTAAATTTTAGGACTCTGCCGTGCTGAGTTACACGGAATGCCGTACCTTCTCCAGCCTCCACTTTGTTGAGCCAGGTATCGAAGTTGCGGGGCTTGGAACGGACAATGGATCCGCGGCGGCTGCGGGCTTTTGCTTGGGTTGTTGGCGTTGCCGATCTAGGAGGTGCTATTGCAGTTGCAGGTGCAGTTGCAGCTACAGGTGCAGCTACACGTGCAGAGGCAGTTGCAGCTACAGAGGCAGTTGCAGTTGCAGCTACAGAGGCAGTTGCAGCCAGTGGGGTAGTTGCGGTGCTAGGTGCCACCGCTGAAACGGTATCATACAGCACACGTGCTCCCTTGGCACGCTCCTCCTTCGCTTTCGCCATAGCCTTCGTGGCTAGATCGATAGCCTTATCCGCCTCTTCCATTTGGTTTAGTGCATTGCGTGCAATCGAATACCAGCTCATCCTTTGACTGGTATTGGGTTCGGCGGTTGTTCAATTTTTACTCGATCTCAATCAGGCCCGCCTTCTCCATCTGAGTTAGGTGCCACCGCACCGAGTCCTCGAGGGAGCGTGCAAAGAGATTGCTCGGCTCGGCCTTCTTCATCTGCTGAATGCTGCCAATCAGACGCTCTACGCTGGTGGGCATGTAGTCGCGGAGTAGAAAGCAATCAAGGATGCACTCGGCCTCTGCCGTGATGTGGGGGAACTTGCTGAGGTAGCCGATCTGCTTACGGTACATAAGCCATGACTCTTCAGACTTCAGCTCGGAGGTGACGGTGATGCAGTTGTCATTGCTGGGGTAGGGAGGGAGTGGAATATAGTCTTCAGACATGCTGGTGGCAGTGGGCACGCGATGCATCGACGATACAAAGCTAGGCTCCTCATCATCGGACTCAGGGAGCGGCGGGTGGAGACGCTGGACCGCAGGTGTTAAGCCAAAGCAGATATCGCACGGCTCAGGGCACACACAGGACATGTTGAAATAGTCGTAAGGCATGGGACCTATCTATTTGGGCGGATCGACTTTCATTTTTTTCCAAGGCTAGAATCTAAAAAGTGAAAGGAGAGATGGCAGAGGAATAAGTCTCAATGGAACGTAAAGAGATTCCAGACATTCAACACATTCGCTACATTGATCTCTTCTGTGGCCTCGGAGCGTTTCACACGGCGTTCAGTGGCCCACGCTTCAAATGCGTCCTCGCCTGCGACATCGATGAGGGTGCAAGAAAGATCTACGAGGCAAACTACGGACTGAAGCCCGAGGGCGATATTCGCAAGATAGATGTAACAAAGGTGCCCGATTTTGAGATCTTGTGTGCAGGCTTTCCATGCCAACCCTTCAGCATTGCTGGAAACGGTGAGGGGTTCAAGGACACCGTCAAGGGAAATCTCTTCTATGATATCCTCACACTGATCGATGCTAAGAATCCACCCATGTGTATACTGGAGAACGTGAAGAATCTGCAGACGCACGATGAGGGAAGAACGTACAAGAAGATCGTTGCAGAGCTGGAGAAAAGAGGTTATAAGGTGACGTCGCGTATAATCAATTCGGCCGACCACGGCAGTCCTCAGGCACGCCACCGTATCTTCATCGTGGCGTCTCGGAATGGGTTTACCATCCCTGAGCCTTCTGCCCTCCCAGTACCCGTTGCAAGTATCATCGATCCTCAGAACAAGGATGTATGGGATTCGAGTAAGTACAATCTGGTGGCAAAGAAGGGGACTACAGCTGCAAGATCAGGGAAGCCGCGAATCCTCTTTGACGTGGTGTCGAAGGTGTCAAAAAAGGGTGGGAGACAGGGCGAGCGAGTCTATGATATTGGCTCGGTCGGCGTGACTGTTTGTGCTAGTAGCGGGGGGCCAGGGGCGAAGACCGGGCTATACAAGGTGGGTGATGTCGTGCGACGCCTGTCAGTAAAAGAAACCTTAGGTATGTTTGGTTTCCCTACCGACTATAAGTTCCCTGGCATTTCAGCGGAAGATTCTTTGTTCTATCTTGGTAATAGCATCGTCGTCAACGTGCCGCGTAGCTTTGTGCCGGCTATTGAGGAGTACTTTCAGAGGGTGTAGAAGTGACAGTGGGCTCTTGAAGAGGCAGCTTCGTAAAGCCTGATGCATCAAGGCGAACCTTCATCTGAATATCGTCCGCCTTATTATCTGTCTTCGCACCCTTCCGCTGGAGATAGATCTGATCGCTCAGCCAGATACAGGTTCTCTTTGATTTCATATTGTCATATAGGCTGCTTGACAGCTTGGCCATAAAATCGGCTGCAGTTGTAATGGAGAGGCTCGTAATGACGCCATTTTTGGAGGTGGTGTGTGTAAAATGGGTGGGCTTCGTAGCCTCATCGGTTCCGAGAATGCGGTAGTTAATGCAGTCCTGGCTCATTGCCTTCGTCAGCTTATCATCGCCTTCCCTACTCACCCCCTTTTTGTAACGATAGTCTCCGCGCTTGAGGCAGACGGTCTCCAGTCCTTGGCGGAACTCAGGAGTATGTCCCATAACTTCGAGGGAAGAACGATCTGTGCTATGGCCACGACCTGTCGCAGAGCAGATACCGTCTTTGTTCTGAAGAAGGACGTGGCTCCCATCGACAAAGGTAATACAGTTATCGCTCTTCTTGTTACCTGGGACCTCGGTGATTGATCGAATTTCTTTGCCGAAATGGGTCTCAAGGGCTGGCTTGACATTAGGCTGAAGACAGATTAGCTTCTCAGCATTTCGCCCTACATGGGCAGTAAGGCTGTTTTTCGTGCGTGGGAGTGCCATGTGGACTTTCTACACCCCTTTGACGCCCGTCAATTTTTTTAAAAAAAGCCTTGGGCCTTTTATTTGTTCTTTTAGTATTCTTTTGTGTCTTTCGTTGTATTTACGCCATCAGGATCCGCTCGATCTGGTCGAGCGTGTAGATCCGCTTGGAACGCCAGATGTTCTGCAGCTTCTTTGCGGACGTGTTGGCGATGACCGTGGCGTGGAAGCCGTAGTCGTCAGGCGTGTTCTCGGGCAGCACCACCGCCACGCCCGTGTCGTCCTCGGGGTTAAGGATGGTGGTACGCCACGTGCCGTCAGCCATCAGGTGGCTCATGCTTATAGGCTTGGGGTTCAGAACCATCATAGCAGGCATGACACGGACATTGGCGTCCCACTCCTCCTGGGTGAAGGAGCCCGTGGCACCATTGCCGATCAGGAAGAAGTAGATCTCGTTGGTGGTGTAGAAGGAGATCTCGCCATTCACGGGGTCCATTGCCATCCACTCGCTCATGGTCACGCCACGGCCACCCTTCGAGCGGAGCATGTGGTTGAAGTTGGCGTAGGTGAAGAAGCAGTACTTATCCTCCTCGTCCTCGTCGGACTCGTACTCGGACTCATACTCGGACTCATCCTCATCCTCTGGCAGGTTCTCCATGGGCGTCATCACCTTGCGGCAGCACGGGCAGGAGCTCTGGTTGTGCGTGTTCAGGAACCACGAGGAGATGCACGAGAAGTGGAACTCGTGCTTGCAACTGAGGGTCGTGCAGCCGGTCGTGGCGACATCAATGGCGTCAAGGCAGATGGCACAGGTCGACATTGTTTTTTTGCTACTGGTTCTACTGGGGTACTGCTATAGGGAGTAGTGGCGGGGTTCAATTTTTTTAGAACAGGGCAGCCCAAGACGCACGGCTAGCCTCTTGGAGCAGCTTGGCCGGCCCGTACGCCTCCTCCATCTTCTTTTGCAGATACATCACCTCCTCTAACGCCTTATTCTCCTGCAAGAACTTGTCATAGGAGTGGGCAAGGCTGCTGAGGTTGCTTATGTGCTTGGCCATGGCGGTTCCCTTCGCATCAAGAAGATACTCATTCTGGGTCTTGCCCTTCTGCGGAACACGATATGCAGTTCCCTTCTTGTTCAGGGCATCCATCTCTGCCTGGAGAGCATCCATGGCCGCCTTCTCTGCCGCCTTCTTGGTTGCGAACTCGTCCTTCTTCGCCGTGTACCTTGCGTAGGCGTTGAGGGCGAACTGGGGAAGGGGCTTCACCTCCGTAAGGCACACAGAGCTGCAGCCCTTGACGGGCTTCGGGCGAGCAACGGGGCGAGTCCAGGGAATAGGCTTGTAGGTGCAATCCATGGTGGGACCTATTCTACAGGGATGCTTCCCTTCATTTTTTATCTATTCATGGTCAATGACAACATGCATCGCTGTTACAGGGATAATGAGGGGGACTATCTGGCGTACGGGCTTGGGCTTATGGATATGAGGCTTGATTGCCTGTGCGATCCGCTTGATCAGCTCAGAGAAGTAGACTCCGTCGGGATATCTCTTGGGGGCCATGGGGACTATACTATGGTAGGCTACGTTGTTCATTTTTTTACGCAATAAAAAAGGGTATGTCTTTTTGTCTTTTTTGTCTTTCTCTCTTTTTGTCTTTTTTCTTTTCTTCCTTTTTTATCGTGTAGTATCTTGTATTCGTGTTTAGCTATTGTCTGCTTTGCTTAGGCAGCCACCTTCTTGGCGCGGGCGGCCTTTGCGGCAATGGCCTTTGCATTGGCTGCGGCCTTAGGGTCAGCCGCCGCAGGTGCAGCCGCAGGCGCAGGCGCAGGCGAAGCAGGAGCAGGAGCAGGGGCAGGTGCAGGCGAAGCGGGAGCAGGAGGAGCAGGAGCAGGAGCATCCGCCTCGACATCCGAGCTGGGAGCAGAGGCAGCTGCCGCTGCAGCATCCCGCTCAGCGAGGAACTTCTTGCAGAAGGCCGTGTAGGCGTCAGGGTTCTCCTCCTTGATCGCCTTGGCAATGGCCATGCGGTCCTTGGGCAGAGCCGGCGGGGCGAAGCGCTCAGGCATCGTCTCCTTGGCGTGGGCAATGAATGCCGACCATGCCAGCGTGCCGGCCGCGGCGGGCTTGCCCTTGCGAGTGCTCTTGGCGGCCGCAGAGCTGGTCTGGCCGACCATGGAGGCGGCCAGCTGCTCATTGAGCTGGAGCTTCTCAGCGGCACTGAGCTTCTCGACGAGGAGCATGATCTTAGCGATGGACATCTTGTAAGCTGGTAAGCTGGTAGGCTGGTAGGCTGGAAGGCTTGTTGCTTGTTGGGGACTTCTATTGGCTGGGTTTCGGGCTTCAATTTTTTTACATCACTCTTCAGCATAAGCGTCTTCGTGCATCTTCGCTATGGCCGCCTCTTCAGCCTTCCATCTTACTATAGGGTTGGGGTTATAGGTGTGCCAGCGTACAACGTCTTTCTCCAAGAGGGTATCGTCATAGCTGGGGTGCGGGAAGGCCTGAAAGAACTCCTTCGACCTCTGGCTATACATCTTCACCTTCACCCGTGCCTCCTCTTCCGTCATAGCACCGTCGATGAGGAGAGCACCACTCACATTCGTCTTGGTCTTGAAGCATGCGTGGATGAGGTAGTTCGCGTAGAGGGCCATCTACTAAAAAAAGTGGTCTTTGTTTATATTGTGCATTTGTTCTATTGTTTAGTCGCTTTGCTTAGCCGAAGATAGCCATCTTCCCCTCCTTTACCGCCCGATCCACCTTGTTCGCCGGCATCCACCCAGACACCTCGCTCCACGTACGCACCCCCACTGCCGCCTCCCCGTTCCAGGACCCCACGTCCACCTTCTTCTCCGCAGACCCATAGTCCAGGAAGATGACGTCGCCCACCTTGAAGAGCTCAGGGTGGATGGCGTTGCCCTTCTGGTTGAGGAACCGCTCAGGGACCACGACGAGCTGTGCACACCCCTCCACGCGGCAGAGGAAGTCAGTCGCCGTGCCGAAGTGCACGAACTTGTTCGTCATGGCCGTGCCGCCGTAGCTGGCAATGCCGGCCGATGCCACGCTCTTCTCAGGCACCACGCCCACCTCCAAGAGGCGGAAGCCCTTGACCGTGGCCTCGCCGGCAAAGAGCTTGGTGATGAGGCTCTTGTTCTCCTCCAGAGCCACCGCATGGCGGCCCTGGACCTGGGCGGGCTTGCCGCCCTTCTTGAGCTCTTTTGCCTTCATGGCAATGGGTACGATGACTGCTTTGGGAGGCATTTCGTATGTTTGGTACTGCTCTTTTACCGCCTTTCAACCTTCAATTTTTATATAGGGTTGATATACTCAGGAATGGGGCCCCTCTTCTGCCCATGGGAGCTCTTCAATTTTTATAGTAGATTGATGAAAAGAGGCTAAAAGAGGTTAAGCTACGCAATAAAAGAGGTCCAGAAGAGCTTCCCGCAGGTGCGAAGAGGGCCCAAAGACGTCAACCTAATATAAAAATTGAAATGCGGTTTCCAGCAAAAACTCAGTCCCCAACCAGCAACAAGCCAGTAACCTACGCAACTAGCTCGAAAATGTCCATCAGCACGATCATGACCCAGATCCAGAGCCTCAGTGCCGCCGACAAGCTCCTCCTCAACCAGCAGCTGGCCAGCTGCATGGTCGGCCAGACCACCTCTGTGGCTGCTAAGAGCAGTCGCAAGGGCAAGCCCGCTGCCGCCGGCACGCTGGCCTGGACGGCCTTTGTCGCCCACGTGGTCAAGAGCATGCCTGAGCGCTTCGCGCCGCCGGCCCTGCCCAAGGAGCGCCTGAGCATCGCCGGTGCCATCCGCCTGGAGAACCCCGAGGCGTACAAGACCTTCTGCGAGAAGTGGATCGCCGACATGCCGGCCCGCGACTCTGACGCCGAGTCGGTCACCTCTCCCCAGGAGTCCGTGGCCTCGACTCCCTCTGACAAGCCCAAGCGCGTCATCAGCGACGAGCAGAAGGCCAAGATGAAGGCCGGCCGTGAGGCGACGGCGGCCGCCAAGAAGAACGGCACCTATGTGCCCAAGAAGAAGGCCGAGAAGGCCGAGAAGGTGAAGGCTGAGAAGCCCAAGCCCAAGGCCAAGAAGGTCGCAAAGGCCGAGCCGGCTGCCGAGGCGGAGGCAGTCACCGTCGACTCCAACCTGGAGAAGATCACGGTCGACGGCATCGCCTACTGGCTGAACACGGCCAACAACAACCTCTACGACCTCGAGGGCGAGGGCATGGGTGCCTTCGCCGGCGCCTACATGCCTGGCAATGAGGAGGGCGAGATGGTGGACTTCGACGCGGTCGAGGCCTAAGCAAGCCAAACCAAAAAAAACAAAAAGACAGTACAATACCCCCAAAACATAAAAGAGGAAGAAAACACCTTTTTTATGTGCATGAAGCACTGAGAGTAAAAAGTGAAGTAGACACCCCTGCACTGAGTCCGCATGGACCCCACGGGTTATATACTCAGCCTCATGAGCGACTTGACCTTTGACGAGAAGATACGCATGGTGGAACAGATCGTTGACGAGATCTACCAAGAGTACCTGCCACTAGGCTCACACCTCTTGCCAATGGAGTTCAAGAGGTTTCTCGTGGAGTGGAACAGGGCGGTTGAGAAAGAGATGGGGTCGTGGGACAGGGACGCGAAGAGGGAGTTCAAGAAGAGGCCTGAGGCGGAGGCCTATTTGGAGGAGTATCGTGAGTTCTGCGAGAAGTATGCAACAGAGGTGGCTGCGGTCGTTGCCTACCAGCGAGAGGCTTCTGCTTCTGCTTCTGCTTCTGCTTCTGCTTCTGCGAATGCAGCTGCTTCTGCAGGCAAGCTCGAGCCCATCAATGAAGATGCAGATGAAGAAGAGCCCCCGCCTCCGCCTCTTGCTAAGCATACCCCTAAACAAGAGCTAACCGTGGCCTTTGCCCCCTATATGGAGGGCTCTCAGATTATACCACAGGGCTCTCAGAAGCACGAATGGAAGCACTACCCCCACTGTCGCTTCCTAGCCGGCACCCATATCTTCTTGGCCCACTTCCCAACAAAAGAAGCGGCTTTTAGCTATGCACTAGGCCGCTATACAATCATTACACGCAGCAATAGGAAAGAAGACCCCTATTACTTCGGGTTCTACAGACCAGGCAAATCGTTTGCTCCTCACCAGACCGTGTGTTCTCGCTACTATTCCACGTGGCATAGCTCAATCACATATACGTAAAAAAGTGGTGGCCAGACCACTCTTTTTTAGTTCTTTCTTCTTTCTTTCCTCAGATCCTCAGACGTCATCCATATAGGTCTTCCACTTGTACTTACGCACACTGTTGTTCACAATGGTCCAGTGGTGAGGAACCTTCTCAGGGGGCCGAGCCATCTTGGGGGCAGGAGCCGCCACTCTTACAGTTACTGCAGGAGTGAAACCCACAAGATGCTCAGTCGTAAGAGAGGCATAGTACTTCTTCACGGCACTGATCTTCTCGAGCTGGGCAGGGGTAGCGTTCATGGTAGGACTTGGTAGCTGCGGAGCATGGACTTTCAACTTTTTTAGGCATGCGAAAGGGTATATAGGATATGCATGCCAAATCCCGTAAAAATTGAAGCCCTCGCTCCAGGGTAGCTAAGTCCACCCTGCAAAATGTCCTACGCCTACTCCTTTGGCTCTCCCTCTGATGCGTGGAACCAGAAGTCCCTGAACAGCCCGCTGCCCTGCAAGGATGGTGCTGCTTGCCAGTTCCCCAAGTGCTGCGTCGGCGTCCACCCTGGCGAAGAGGGAACTGGTCGCAAGTACTTTCCCGCACGCACGACGGTGGACCGCGTGACGGGCGAGAAGAAGACGCAGCCGCCGTGCGTCCGCCTCGTGGGGAAGAACAAGGAAGACATCCCTGGCTTCTACCGCCGCCGCTCCAAGAAGATGTCCTGGCAGCAGTGGTGTGAGCAGGAGGAGATTCGGATTGCTTCGCCTGTCGCTTCGCCTATGCCCGACGCCACGACGCTCCTCAAGCAGTACCTCCCCTACTGGATGCCGCCCGGCCGCAACTCCCCCATCTTCGGTGCTCACCTCCGCCTTGCTGACCTCATCCAGCACTTCGGCTTCCCGCCCACGGCCGCCTCCGCCTCCTACATCTCCAGGTACGTGAGCGTGGTCAGTGTCATGGGGCACTCGCTTGAGCGTGACTCCTACTACCTGAGCGTGCTCAGCCTGTCGAACCGCTTTCCTGTCGACCACCCCCTGCAGCCGGCCTTGAAGGTGGCCGACCAGATGCTCGCCTCCAGACTCGCTCACCAGCGTATGGTGGAGAATAAGGCGGCACGCCCTGCTGCCGCTGCTGGTGCTACGCATGCAAATCCGAAGCAAGCCTGGGGTGACCGCCTCTACACGGCGTTCGCTGACTATATCAAGAAGATCGAGCCCGAGGCCCGCGAGAACAACATCTGGCGTGAGGGCTTCAACGCCGGCATCGTCACCGCAGCCGTGCTCGACACCATCGACTACGAGTCGCAGGTATATGACCTCCTGGCCGATGAGAAGAAGATGGAGGCGGTAGTGGCCGACTGCCTCGTCATGTACCTTCAGTAAGGGGTAAAAGAGAAAAGAGAAGAGAAAAGAGAAGAGAAGAGAAAAAAAGGCATCAATAGAAAAAAGCCCTTTTTTACCTAGCCTTACCTAGACGCTTCGCTCGAAAAAAATGAAAAAGGGACCCCCTTTTTCACGAAGTACACCCCCTTCAACACGAAATGTTCGCCGCATCCAAGCTCTTGACAACACCCGGCCGCCAGTACAAGCCCCACCAGCTAGTCGGCATCAACTGGATGCTCAAACGCGAGTCTGCCACCCCTAGCGGCGGCCTCCTGTGCGACGACATGGGGCTCGGCAAGACCGAGCAGATCCTCGGCCTCATCCTGAACACGCCGAAGGCCTCCACCCTCCTCCTCTGCCCCAAGCCCCTGATCGCCCAGTGGGTCCGCGACTGCATCCGCTGCAAGTTCGCCGTCCACGTAGCCAGCAAGGGCGACTGGAGTCCCGTGAACAAGACTGAGTCGCTGCACCGTGTCTACATCACCAACTACGACACTGTCTCGTCAAAGCAGTATCTCTTCACGCAGCCCTTTGACCGCCTCTGCCTCGATGAGGCCCACCAGTATCTGTGTAACAGGAATGGCAAGATGTACCAGCGGGTCTCTTCCATTAAGCGGGAGTCCACGTGGCCAATCAGTGCTACTCCCGTCGTGAACTCGACCAAGGACCTGGTCAACCTCCTGTCCCTCGTCGGCTTTTCTTCGGATCTCGATCTCCAGCCCCTGATCGGCGAGGCGCTACTCCATCGCTCCATGGAGGAACTCAGGCCCGTCCTCACGAATCTGCCCGCTGCCGCCCATCACACCGTCGTCTCCCTCGACTTTGAGACGGAGGAGGAACGCGAGTTTTACCAGGGCATTCAGGGCAAGCTAGTGAAGAGGTGGCGGTCCCTTGACCGCGACCAGACAACGATGCGGTTCCAGCTTCTCATGAAGCTACGTCAGCTCTCGATCCATCCCCAGATCTACATCGGGGCGAGGAAGCGCGAACCCTTCGGCTATGCACGTGATTCCTGGTATGCTCCCAGCACCAAATTCACCGCCATTCAGAAGCTCGTCAATGGGCAGACCGGTGTTCGCTGGATCATCTTCTGCCAGTTCAGGGACGAGATGGATCTGCTCGAGAACGAGCTCAGTGACTACACCGTCATCCAGTACCACGGTGGTCTGACTGAGGAGCAGAAGGTCGCTGCCCTCAAGGCGACCGAGGAGCCGGTCGAGGGGAACATGGTCCTGCTGCTGAACATCAAGAGCGGCGGCGTGGGGCTGAACCTGCAGCATTTCACCAACATCATCTTCGTCAGCCCGTGGTGGACGAGTGCACTGATGCGGCAGGCGGTAGGGCGGGCTGTCCGCATTGGGCAGACGGAGAAGGTGCGGGTCTATCACATGGTGCTCAAGGAGGAGGAGACCCTCAATATTGACGCGATGATGCGCGAACGAATGGAAGAGAAGGAAGAACTGCTGGTGGAGGTGCTAAAGGCTGCGAGCCGTGGCCTGGCCTTTGCTTACCAGCTTACTAAATGCTATGAGGAACGCCAAGAAGAATCTATGGAGCCTGAAACCCCTATTGCAGGGTAAATACTTTCCCCCCACTTAGAAGATGTACGCAACGAGTACTGGCCTGTCTGCCCAAGCCAAACCTACTTTTTGGCAGCAAGCCACGCAAAATATGCCTAGTGCCGAATCACTAGCAATTGTTATTCTCGTAGGTATTATCGTGTATTACACTGCCAACCTTTTTTACTCGAAACAATACACGGTCCCTCTTCCCTCCTACAAATCCGGATTTGTAAATGGCAGCGGACTAAAAGAGGGATTCATGATCCCCCCTAAGACAGAGATACCTTCCCCTTCGAATTGCCTCACTCAAGATGCTACTTCTATGCTCGCCATGGTAGCAGGTCGCAGCTCGACCGACGAGGGACCGCGTGATCTTCTCGAGTTCACCCAGCTTCTGAATAAGCTCTGCTGCTTCCGCAAGGATCTCACGTCAAAGACATTCACGGTCGACTATACTCTCCGCCAACCCTTTGTAACTTCCCATGATATTGAGCCTATTTCAGAGACGACGGGGCGCTGTTTCGCAAAGACGATCCCTCCCCGGGACCTTGATATAGCCATGGATAAGTGGATGATCCGTGGTTCTTTTCTGATACAGAGGCTGTGCACATCCTATGGACTCACTGACCAGGAAGCGTCCCAGCTCGAGAAGACATTCCAGACGTTCGGCAGAGGCATATACGATGTTGCCCGCACAGGCTGCCTGCAAACAGCCCCTCTCGATGTGACACAGAGGGGACCGAGGGATCCTCACCCTTTCTCGGTAAGATCCGATTCCACCCTTGGCCAGTTCAACGGCTACTATTAGACCTAAAGGCGGCGGGCTATGTATCATTGGCTGAGTAAAGCAGTACGGCAGTCCCCTTCTGATAGCTCAGTTGGTAGAGCGAAGGATTGTAGTGATGTATCACTGTTATTCAATCCTCCTTAGGTCATTGGTTCGATTCCGATTCAGAAGAATTTTTTATATGTATAGAATTCATACATATAAGAAGTAAAAAACTAAAATCTAGTCGGTTAAACCGGAAACGAGGAGGTAGATGCAGATGCAGTTGCAAGGCGTCATTGAATTGCACGGAGCAAGGCAAATGCTTTTATCTTCTGATAGACAGACACTCGAAGTACATGAAACGATCTTCATACCTGGCGATATTGCTTTGTCGACGGGGGGTGTTACAAGGTTGGTGAAGAGAATACCGCAGAGCTGCATCGCCCTGGTCGTCGCCGTCGAAGAGAAGGCCACTCTCTTCGTTCTCAACTTCGGCCCCACCTGTCCCTTTCGGCTAAGCTTGCCTGGGGCAGGCTACCAGGTTGGTGATAGGCTGGTCATCGACTTGCACGAAGATGGCACCTTTGACTGGGTTTCCGCATACACTGCCGATCCCAAATACGATGTTCCGTGCCTACTCGAGATGTACAAGTGTCCTCGCCGTGCCCCTGCAGAAACGGTGATGGGCCGTCCTCTGTATACACAGGCGTGGGTGAACCACACCGACTTACCCACATTTACCATCGATCCCACGTCATCCGTTGATTTCGATGATGCGATTAGTGTAGACGTTGCAGCCAATACCATCTACGTGCATATCGTGGATATCGCAAACCAGAAGCTGGCTGCCCGCAGCATGGAGAGGCTACAGAATGAATGTTATACTCTCTATTTGGCGAACGAACACACGGAACACTTGCTTGAAGCAAAAGAAGCATCCTGTGACCTAAGTCTGGTGGTCGGCCAGGACCGCCAGGTAATTACCGTGAAGATTGTTCTCGACGATGGGTGCGTATCCTCCTATGACATATATACAAGTACGATTCGTGTAAAAGAGAGATTTGATTACCAGACGGTCGCATCTATGTTGGGCAGTCGTGATGACTTCGCATACCTTGCTCGCTTGACTCAGCAGCGGAATGCCGATGTAAACTATACCCTATCTCTGCCCTCTGTCCGTATTCTATCAGATAAGTCTGGCAAGGTCACCTCCGTTACTCTCGAAGAGACGAACGACGCAGCACACTCCCTCGTCGCCACGGCGATGATTCTGGCAAACCTTACCGTGAGCAAGCATCTGTCTGATTCGGGACTCGTGCTTCCCAATCGCTTTCATGAGACCCTGCGTGGAATACGGGAGCCGGCTGACTTTGTGTCAACAGGGAACATCCACGTCGATTCCTTCATTAAGGTGAAGCGATATGCTCGTGCCTGTTACGCGGTCGATAAGAAGGGGCATTTCGGTCTCGGACTTGAAGACTATGTGCACTTCACATCCCCCATGCGTCGCTATGCGGATGTGATCGTGCATCGAATTCTGGCCGGTCATTACTATACCGACCTCGAGACTGAGGTGCTTTGGCTGAATCAGCGGGCCTCTCTTGTAAAGGCAGCTCAGGATATCTATATGGGCTGGAAGAAGGCGCGATGGCTGAAGAGTTTACCAGGCCCTCACGAGATATGGGTAACAGGGGTTTCGAAGGCAGGTATTCTCTGGTTCATGCCGAGCCTATCGATGAACGGGTTTATTCACATATCGGCCTTAGAGCCGAAACAGTTCTGGGCCTATGATAAGGATACTCTATTTGGTCTGCAAGAGAGTATTCGGGTGGGTGACAAGATGATGGCAAGGCTCGTCAGGGTTGATGAGGCGGGTGTACATATGGCGGCAACTGCTTCTGCTACTGCAACTGCAACTGCAACTGCAGCTCAGTAAAATGAATAGAGCATCTTACAACTGGCTACCCATTTCTGCCAGGCGATATACCCCACCCCACTTTTTACGATAGCCACCTTCATGACAGGTTCCAGACGCCAATAGGTATCACGAATATCCGTCTCACCATATAAGGTAGGGAGATCGACAAACGGGAGTTCAGGCTTTCCATTCCCCACATTGATTTCATTATGCAGGTTCCACAGCCAAGTTTGAAGAAAGAGTCTCGCCTCCGCGGGAGTCATCTTAAGGACCGGTGTAACAGGGGTTGCCTTGATCACTTCCTTGTAATGTGCCTTGCAGACGGTGCACGGGAGGATGTCGGTTGTCAGAGTGAGAAGGCGATTCCACTCCCTACGTTCCTCGTCGAACGACTTGCTCCCCACCTTTTCGGCGAGAGAGTGGAGAATCTTCCAGAGGAGAGGACCCCATTCCTCCGTCCCAGGATAATCTGGGATATCTTTTTTACACGCACATCCCATTCTGAAAAAAGAGGCTTTCTTCAGAATAGGTAGTTTCCCGCGTTGGTTTTAGCAGTGCCTAACGTAGGATGGCGGTGCCTAACCTAGGAGCAGGCTCGTGAAGAGGAACAGGCCCAGGATGTGCCAGACACTCTTTGCCGGACGCACGCACGTAAACAGTTCAACGACCGAGGAGTTCCAGAGGAACTGGCCGATCAGAGAAAGAATTACGAGGGAGATGAAGAAGGTGAGGAGGAAGGCGACAAAGGCAATGTAGCCCTCCTTCTTCTCTCTCGAATTCTCAGGATTTGCAAAGCCTTGGACAATTCCTTGGACACCTGTTGCGACACGCATTCTATTAGGATCAGAGTTTTTCGAGAGATCAGAGTTTTTCGAGGACCAGCGACTCAACCGACTTGGTGGTACGCTTCCCTAGAAGAAAGTCAACCGCCTTCTTCGCCTCCTCGTCGGACTTCAGAAACTCGCTCAGCTGTCCCGCCAGACCCTTCACGCCGATACTCATCTTCTTCTCCTTGGTGTTATACAGGATACGGCTCTGCGACTGCTGCAGGTCGAGGGTGCCGATGTTATTCTTCTTCATTACACGCATGATTACGTCGCTAAACGCCTTCTCGCGGATATTCAGCTCACGGATCTGCTGCTTGAGCTTCTTGACCTCTTCCTGGGTCTGCTTCCACTGGATAATCATCTGAGGTAGCTGCTGCAGGTCACCTTCCGTCTCCATCTGAGAGGTAGACGTCGTCGGGGTTTAGACCGCTCAAAGGCTCAGATTCTTAATGGCACCCGTGCTTGCATTATACTCACCTGCATACTCACCCATACTGCCATCGGCAAGTCTCTCGTACAGAGACCCCTTAGCCGTATTCAGGGCATACTTCTTTCCATTGATCATCTTATTCTCGAACGGGATGAGGGCAGGGATGCTAGCACCGGGTCTGCTTTTTCCGGGAGTGAGGCGGGTGGCGGCAAGAGCACGGGAGTTCTTGATTGCATTCACAATGTCACGGCGCTCGGCGAGGCCGGCGAGGGAAACCCCACGTTCGCGGGCAGTATCCTTGAGATCCTTAATCGACATGCCATCCAAGGTGACCGCAAGGTTCGCATTTTTCTGGAGCTCAGCTGCGAAAGCCTGTGATCTGGCCCTCTGATTGTAATTGTTCATGGCCTTCTGCGTCTTTCTTTCGTAGTTTGCAGTCCCCTCATTTGTCATGCGTCTAGACCAGTTGTTGATTGACTCCTCGACAACAGGCGTGAGCATCTTCTTTCTTGTACCAAGCTGTTTGGACGCTGTTGCTGCTGCAGATCCACGAGCAATGGCTTCAAGCTCGGGAGCCTTTTCAGCCGCTACAAGGGGGGTAACCTTCAGCTCATCAATCAGGAATTTCTCAATATCTCCTACACTTCCGTTAGCCTTGGCCATTTCCCAAAGGCTGGCCACCTTCTTCAGCGTAGAAGGCTCGCCTGTTTTTAAGAGAGAGCCATCGGTCAGCTGGGATTCGGCGACCTTTGAGCGAAACGTTGTCCAGGAGACAGGGCCCTTACTTTTCTTCTGCGATGTGGAAGCATTGGCAGGCGACCCAAGGTTAGCAGGCGACGCAACGCTAGCAGGCGACGCAACACTAGATCTCACCGTAGGAGGAGGTATCGAACGCATAGGGGGCAGGGGAGGGCGGCCTGAGTTAGGCGGGGCCGACGGGGCAGAAGCCGAAGAAGAAGCTACAGGCAAGCCCGAGCAGTACTTCGAAGTCATGTCTTTTACCTTATCGAGTCTTCTTGTAACATTCTCTGTATGGTTCTTAACCACGCGAACAATATCCGCAATCTCATCCTGCAGAATCGAAAGTCCCTTTCTCCGCGTCTGGCTCATACTACTATTACTGTGTAAAAAATGAAAGGTGGGGTAACTTGCCAGTAAGCATGGACTCTAGTTCTATAGACGCGGCAAACGATAAGAGAATTACCGACGGGAAACAATTTGCCGAGTTCCTATGGTGGACTCTTGCGAAGCGTATCGTAGGCATCGCAGGAGAGCTGTATAAATGGGACGAGTCTCAGTGGGAGGTAATCAAAGAGAAATTTCTACGTAACAACGACTACGCGGTAGTTGCAAAGTATTAATGCTGAACTGCAGTCTGCAGTCTGCAGTCTGCAGTCGACTTTCATGATATAAATATCTTCATCCTATCCTTAATCTTTGACCGACATATGCCACACTCATATGTCATTTTTCGTGAGCACGATACACAAAACGTGTGCCCGCACGGTACAATAGCGTGACTAATGGAATCCGTCAAGCAAATGGCACACACGGGCTCGGAAGGAAGAGATGACCCCGTCTTAAATAGCTGAATCGCATCACGTAGGGCGATATGTTTCTGATATAAGTATATGAGCTGTTTATAAAGCGTATCCAACGTCAGGTCACTTACTGATAGCTGCATGTACTTCTCCATACCCTGTAACAGGGCTTCAGTGGCATCGTTCGTCTGCAACTCGAGGATGACAGATACTCGTCGCTGCAACTTGTCTATCTTTTCAATGCGGAGTCTCAGCTGATTCTCGCATTCAAGGACTTTCTCGCCGGTTTGCTTATACAGATCAATAAGGGCTGTTACCTGGGAACGAAGATCGCCAAGGCTGGTCCCTCCCTTTTGTGTAATACAGTCCTTGATTTCAGCCTCAATCTCGGAACCGGAGATATCGAGGAGTTGGCCCAGGGTCTTGATATTACTGGGATCCACTTCCTGGCGGATGGAATAGCGACGCAAGATAGTCTCGACTGTTCCAATGGGACTCTCTTGTGAGGGAGGCCTGGCTAAAAAGTCCAGGACCGTTTCCGTCTGGCGTAACATCATTTCTCTGAGACGCCTTCTCCAGGTATTCGTATTCTGTCCAACAGGAGGACTTTTCACAGGAACGGCTTCTGCCACATGGCGGCTTAGACTCTGAGTTACAATCCCCTGAATTGCATCCGATCCACCGAAGGCCTCAAAAAAAGAGGCGGAAGGACGGCTGTCCTCGGCATCCTGAAAATTTGCTGATGCATATATGGCAGACCCACTTGACGGATGTCCGCCGAGAAGAGTAAAGTCTAATTGACTATCGTCACTCATAGAGCCTTCTGATATAGCCGATATGTAGACTTAGTTGTATAGGACGCAGGAAGGCATACGCCTAGCGAACTGCTTAGCAGGAAGGCATAAGCGTAGCGAACTGCTTAGAGTACTTATAGTTCATGCAAGGATATCTCACGATCCATGTCCTTTGCAGCACGCTTCGAAGAGAGATCCTGTGCACGGGCCTTCGCCTTCTTATTCAACTCAGCGGCATCCTCGGCATCCTTCTCAGCATTCCTTGCGTTCTTCTCAGCTGCCGTCTCACCGTCTAGATCATCTTCATCTTCCTCCTCACCCTCGTCAAGGAACAGATCGTCCTCCACCTTCTTAGGGTACTTCTCATCGTGATTCTCAAGAAGGGTAAAGAGCCTTGAATTCGTTGTAGGCATATTCTTCAAGTCCCTGTACATGGAAGGGCCGAATAGATGCATAATATCACCGATCTCCTTTCCCTTGTCGATGATATCAGCAGTGTCTTGCTCTTGTTCATCAAACGTGCGAGACGCGATAAGAACGATGGCCCCTACGTTGATCCAGTCGGACTTTCGCATAGAGCCACGGATGCGACAGATACGGGTGAGACCATCATTGCAATATACGGAAAAGCGACGAGATCCTAGTACTTTAATGACGCGACCAAGCATGACTCCCTGTTTCTCATCCCACTCAATCATCTTCTCTTCGTCATCACCACGAGCTCCACGCTTGTAACCTTTTCCTCCTTTCATGTTCGGCATCTTGTAGACTTCTAGGAAGTAAAAAGGGCAAATCAATTTTATTAGTATACGTTTCTATTCATCCACGGTACCAATGTCAGTTTCCATGGGATTTGATACTACTGCAATAAGGGGTATGGAACGATTTCCCAGGTCACCGCCCTTTTGTTTTCTTCTCGTTTGCCTGGCATGGCTGCTTTTTCTCCTGCTGCTTCGCTTGCTACTGCTGCTTCTTCTCTTCACATGGGTGCTTCTGCCACGTCGGCTCGTAGAAACCATCTACTTACAGCTAAGCTTATTCAGAGAGAAAGAGGGGAATCCGTGTGGGTTTCATTGTGTTTGCCAGGTCGCGCACCTTTTTCAGATTCTCCAGCTTATCCGACCCCGGCTCAATGGAATACGATCGCAGCAACTGCTTCATATCCTTGACCTCGAGGTACAGATTCTTCCTGCGGGGCTTCTTCCCTTGGCGGATTGCCCACGCCTCCACATTCGGGCAATCCTTCTGCGAATGACCTGAATCAGTCCCACAGACCGCACAGGAAAATCCCCGCCTGTAATTACACTCCATAGGTGTATGAGGGATGGCGATGGTACTTAGGATATGATTACAATAATCACACATAGTAGAGTACCCCTCAAATGAGCAGTACGAACATTCAATTTTTTTTCACTCTTCAGACCCAGCTCAAACTGCATCACTGGCAGACAACCCAGTTCAGCACCCACAAGGCGATTGATGAAATCTTAAAAAAGGTCGACGGTATTATTGATGAATACGTCGAGACCTATATGGGCCGCTACGGCAGAGCCACTATTACACAAGGCACAAGCATGATTGTGTTAAAGAATCTCTCGGAGAAGAACGTTGTGAAGTTTGTAAAGGGTTCTCTCAAGTACCTGGAAGGCGAGTTCGTCAAGGGGCTCAAGCCCGACGACACGCCCTTAATAAATCTCCGCGATGAACTGGCAGGTGCTATGCAACAATTGCTGTATCTGTTTACATTACATGGATAGATAGGATGTCGTCGAACGATTATCTGGCCGCCGTATCGACGATGGCTACCTATATCCCTTTTCGAGACAGGAACGATATGTCCTCTGGCCAGTACTATGCTTACTTATCTGACTGGAAAAATTTCGAAGATGTGTGGATCCAGGACTATTTATTTAGCACGATGGGAACAGGGCGTAAATATACCTTTGCAACAATGAAAGAGCAGCAGTCATATATACGTGGAAGGGATGCACACATTAACGTATATGATTCAAATTCTCCCGGACGTCTCCTTAGTAGTATACACGTATATACAAATGTACTGGCCCCTTCAAATCAATTTACGTCTCTGAGATAGAATGAGCACACTGGCTTCACCAAAAATCCAATATCTTCCGTCAGGTGGTGTTATTAGTACAAGTATGGTATTCTCGACAAAGGACTACCAGAATTCTGCCAACGCTACTTATCTACATGTAAGCACATTCAACTCGGTAAATACGGTGCCTTATACATTCAAGACAGATCGTGAGAGAATGTTATATAAGGTTGGTCAACTTGCTACTGTCCCGGGTGCAACAGGGTATTAGTTCGGGGCTTTGACATAGGCTTCGTCTCTTCTCTCAGAATGTCCTTGGCCTGCTTGGCAATCGATTCCTTATAGATCTTCAGGTAATCGCCTAGGTAGGCGAGTACATGAGCATCTACTTTTACAATCCGCTTTGACTCCATGCCTAACGGAGGCATCGTGTGTACTTCACTTTTTTCTACGCTCATGCTTTCTTGGCCATCCCAATGACGGCACAACCTATACGTTTCCCACTGTGCCCTGTAACATGGGAATCTGGCTTATCCCCCATTCCGTAGTCATCCGAGTTTGCGTGGACAATGAAGGAGCGGCCATAGAGCTCGGACACCTTGAGAGAATCGAGATGGTAGGTGAACTCTTCGGAGGTTGTAAAGATATTTCCGAGATCACCTGTATGGCGTTTCTTGGTAGTTCCAGGGGGGCCACCGTGCGTGCTAGGAGGACCCTTGTGGAAGTGGGCACAGGCTCCTGCACAGCCTTCTCCTCTAAGATCACCTGCTGAGTGAATGTGGAATCCATGGAGGCCAGGGGGAAGATGAGTAAACTTGGCTCGGATTAAGACGCCCTTTCCGTCTTGGATACATAGGACAATGCCCTGTACAGTGCGTGTGTTAAATACGGCTACTGCATCGGCATTGGCTTTTATCAATGACATTCACTCTGTGATTGGGTGTGAAATATGTTTAAACATCGGGTATATATTACATGTATGATGCCTTGTGGGTGCTGTGAGTGCGAGGTGTGCAAAGCGGAGTATGAAAAGAACCCCGGAAAAAACCTTCATTGCCGGTGCCCCTGTTGCTCATGTCGTATGCCCGATGATGAAGAGGGAAGGCCCGGCCCGGTAAAGAATGAGAGGGAGTGTGCATGCGACTGCCATTCGGAATGAGTTGCGTTTTTAGCGGAGTGTAAAAAAGGTTTTCAGTACATAGAACCATGTCTGACCCTGCCGTGCCTGGAATGCCTGGAATGCCCGGAATGCCTGGAATGCCCGGAATGCCTCCCAGAGTCGACCACTACGCCATGATGAAGTTTAAGATGTTTACCAATGTGGTAGGTGGCACAAAGGCTGACGGCACGCCTTTTTCAGGTGGGAATATTACGGGATGGAGCACGAACGGCGATAACGAGGTTCCTATCACGTATCAGTATCAGTTAAATGGGGGTGAAATGGTGCAGGAGGCTGATCTTCTGACAAGCAATGAGGCGAACAATGTGGTTGCTGCTGCTCCTGCTCCTGCTCCTGCTCCTGCTCCTGCTGAGCCTGTAGCCGAGCCTACCCCTGCGGCTGCTGAGCCTGTAGCCGAGCCTACCCCTGCGGCTGCTGAGCCTGTAGCCGAGCCTACCCCTGCGGCTGCTGAGCCTGCCTCTAGCTCCGCGTCGGATCCTGCTGCCGAGCCCGCGGCTGAGCCTACTGCTGAGCCTGCAGCTGAGCCCGCTGCTGAGCCTGCTGCCGAGCCTGCCCCTGCTGCCTAATCAAGCCCCTCGTAATCGATTGTCTGAGAGTCGGGCTCTAAGACAATATTCTTCTCCATATCATCAAGCATATCACTATCTTGCTGGATCTTGAACATCTGCGTAATATCGAAAGCACCAAGCCTAGGTGAACTCGACTGCATGCGTGGACGCAGAGGAACGCAGGGCTTCTTTACTACAGGCTCATTCGTAAAGGCAAATCCAACGGTAACACCCGGGTAAAATCCATAGTGTCCAATATGACGCCCCGTATCTACCATCTCCCTTCTTATGTCCTTATCCAGCAACATCGTGTAGCGATCTAGTAATACTACATTACTACACCCAAGGTAATAGGAAATGCGGTCCTTAATATACTGCAGAGTATCATTGTTAAAGTCGACGTAGATGGTGAGCAGACGACCCTCTCCATCCAAATGGATCGGACCTATCGACTGGTAATCACGCCCAACTCTGCCAAGATTTAGGTAGATAGCATCCTGCAGGCGCGGACGCTTCTCTTCAGGTGCATCATAGTATGCCTTTAACAGAGTGTGCAAGCTCTCCGTCCTAGCATCTGTCGTGGTCTTCGTGGCGTGCGATGGCTCTGTAAGTCGAAGGATTTCACGCTCGATAGCAACCAGATGCTCATCCTGCATCTTTTGCTCGAAATAGAAGCGGTTCAGGAGAAGAATGATATTTTCCTTTTGCATACTGAGGTAATCAAAAAACCGGGGGGTCGCCTTTTTCATTTTTTTCGTTTGGTAAGATAGTATAGCCATGGATATTTTTACGACTCTCTTTTTCCTTAGTTTTTTCCTGTTTGTTGTATTATCCATGTATTTAGCATGTTGTACAAAAAAGACGCCTATCTTTTATGCACAGATAGCATCAGGGCTTGGTATGTTTGCAACAAGTAAGATTGGTCGTAAGTTTTTGAGATTAGAATAGTGTATAGTTCAAGGACAGTCAAGGGGACAGTAAGATAGGCCATCTCTTCCGAATGATCTTCTCCACTACATCCACGTCACGCTCGGCATTGTGTGCACCTGCCGGCTCATCCTGACCAAAGGTCGCCACGTATAACTCCTTCAGGCTGGGCATCTTAAATCCCCGTCCTGAACGAAACGGCAGTTGCAGTTCCTCCGTAGCAAGAAGCCCCGTGCAGATCTCTGAAAGACAATCCCACGAACACCCGTGCATTCCCAGACGCCAGAACATGGCGTGGAAGATAACCTGCCTGTCAAAGGTAATATTATGGGCAATCACCCTATGGGAAGTAGTAACATCGGCGAGGAAACGAGTTATCGCATCAGAGAGAGGAATGCCATGTTTGTTGGCATATGCATCCGTTATACCGTGAATCTGCGATGACTCGGCAGGAATCTTCCACCCCTCTGGCTTGATGACGTGGTAGTTACTTGCCACACATACATCATTCTCATATACTCGCCAGCAAATAGAGACAAGATCGGGCCAATTATCCTTCTTATACTGGGGAGGAACAGTCTTATCCTTTGGCAGACCGGTGGTTTCGGTGTCAAAGATGATTGTACGTGCAACGGCACGAAGCATTTTAACTTAGACTTATGAAAAAAGGGGTTTCACTTTTTATTTTGTTTTGTCTTCTGACCTTTATTCTAACATTTCTAGGTTCCTAGGTGCAAGTTCCTACTTCAAGATATTTGCACGGATAAGGCGGGTATAGGTGTCGTACTTAGCCTTTGCCGGCCAGATGAGCTCGTCCTCCAGATCCTTGGCAATCGCCGCTCGAATACGCTCAGCCCTCTCCACATGCTCATCACGGCCATAGGCATCAATGTAGGCCTGAATGGCATCCTCCCAGAACGGCGGTGCCTTCTTTGTAATGACCAGCTCAATGGTGGGATCGCAGCTCCACGAGGGAGTGTTCGTGCAGATATTGCCAAGAAGAGTCAGTGGCGTACTTGAGTCACAGAGGAGTGATGCGTGGATCTTCTGGCAGGAACGCGTGCTCAGGCTACCGAGGTTCATCAGCAGCTCCTCGTCGAGGTGGATATTCCTGTTGGTCGCATTCAGGGAGATAATTGCCTTGCAGAGAGACTCGCGCAGAAGATTTGCGTCGTTCTCCGTGAGGTTCAAGTGACCGGAACTGACGACAATAGCAGTACTCATGAGGACATTCGACTCGCTGTTCACGAAACCCTCCTCTAGCCAGCGAAGATAGGTGCTGATATTAATGACATTACATGATTGCTCGAAGATATTGGAGGCCGTGCCCCCCTCCTGCAGAAGCTTCTCGAGCTGGGAGAGAGTAAAATGGGGGACGTGGAAGCCGTGACCCTCGATCAGGGAGAAGCGGCCGCGAAAGTCGTGGATGAAGGCCTTGACGTGCTTCTCCGAGTAAAGATCCATGTAACAGATGTAGGGGCTGTCTTCTCCGAGCTTCTCCACGTTCGCCAGGAAGGACTCCTGCTGGTGAATGGAAGGATTGCATAGAAGCATATCAAAGTTGCGGAACTCTTCCACATTGGTCAGCGTGTGCACGGTGTCGCCGGCTCCCACGAGAAGGGTCAGGCTGTTTTTCAGCTGAATGGGTGACAGAGGGCTATAGTAGTTGAGGATCTTGGGATTTGCCATAGAAGCTGCCGATGTGGCCATGGAAGCAGCTGAGGTGGCAATAGAAGCAGCGGATGCGGTAAGCGAAGCGGACGAAGCGACGAGAGAAGCGTTAAGCGAAGCGGACGAAGCAGACATAGCAGACATCGTGTGGACTCCTCCTGGATGGCGTGGCGAGCTTCAATTTTTTTAAATTCACTGTACCCTATACTTCGACTCAGGATACGCATTTGTATAGTGACCCATACCTTCTAATCCACTATTAAAAACACTGTAATATTCGCGATGAATAGGAACTTGTATTTGACCCCAATATAACATTGTAACCCAATCTTCGGGTGCGGTATAATAATCAGGAATAAAGGAAGATAGCCGCTGTATATGACTCGACTTCGACCACCAAAAATTACCCGAATAATGGATTCCCGTGTGATTACATCCATATGTCCAGTAATGATCCATCGATAAAATCTCTACTGCAAGAGGCCAACGTTCTATATTCCAATACAGCATGAGTTTAATCCAATCCATAACATACGGCTCCCTTTCTGTATTAAAATGTTTCAATCCCTTGGTATGTACATAAAAATACAAGGTATTTTCTGGATCTATCGATGATTGCGACTTAATATGTAATAGGGTTGGTCGTTCATATTCTTCCGATTTACCCCGATATACTATACGCATTTTTACATCATGAAAGCGATCATCGTCCTGAAAAATATCATCACTTAATACCGACACACGTAATTCGGAAATTTCATCGTATAATTTACTTTGGCGTATTGTATCCATGATAAGATCAAATGTCCTTTTCCAGCCCTCTTTCTGACACACGTGAATGTATCCAATTATATGCGGCATCTATTCTCGTATATTCTATTTCGTTTAAGTTTATTGTGATACCGTTTCTCTGCACTCAGGGCACGTAGTATTAGACTGAAGCCATTGGGAGATACCTTCTTTGCTGAAACAGTGGTAACAAGGGTAGAGGCAGATGGCATTTTCCTGCGTAATGAGGTCCAGCATAATTGAGCATTCTTGGCCGTGCTTGATTGCATCCTCAATCACCAGGCGAATAATGTGAGCATTGGACTTTATCTTTGTCTCTGTCTGTGTCTTTCGCTCTTCTGTTGCAGGGGTTGCAGGGGTTGCAGGGGTTGCAGGGGTTGCAGGGGGTGTAGGGGAAGCCTTTACGAACTCTTGGCCAGGGTCTGGCTGCCGAGTTAACCTCGAGGAGCGTTCATTCTCGCTTGCAACACTCTCGCGAACAGCCTTATTTAGCTGCATGACATGAATCTTTTCCATAATACCAGATGTCTCCATGGGAGGCAGCTCGATCGCAAATTTTGCATAGAATCCATCGAGGAGAAGGACACGTGTCAGCTGCTGAGTATTCTTCCATGCGACGAAGAGGTCAGATGAGCACTCTGTATAGATCTCAATTGCTTCCCTAGAAATGAAAGCGTATTGACGTTTAGGCAGTAAGAGGAAACGCGCCTTGCCAGTGCGAACAGAGGAAATGGCATCCTTATCGAGCTCAATCGTCTCCTTTGCAGCAAAGATGAAGTAGACACCATTTTGGACATCCTCGTAGACGAGATTCGCCATTTGTTGGATTTATTAGATAAGATACTTCAAGGTAATGTATAGCAGGGGGTCGGGCAAGTTCAATTTTTATATGCTTCACTGTATCCCTTGAAACTGCTTCTTAGCACTCTCCATTGAATCGGCCGTCTTCTGCTTCAGTCCATCTCTATACTCAGCCATGTAGGTCTGTGCACGCGTGGCCCAGTCATCACCAAAGATTACTGCCTTCTTATCATCGGAGATCTTCCCCAGCTTCACGGAGGTCCCGTACATATAGACATCGTTCGTCTCACTGAGAGAATAGGGAATACCGTGGAGCGTCACCGTCTTCATTTCTGGACTATACTTTGAAGGAGGGGATATTTCATTTTTACAAGCCGAAGGCGGCTGAGCCTAAGGCGGCTGAGCCTAAGGCGGCTGAGCCTAAGGCGGCTGAGCTGAAAGTATTCAAATTACCTTCTTAAGAAAGTAACTCACGGGACGCCTATACCGCCATGGTACCGTGATACTGCCCCTCGGAACATGGGGAACACCCTTAATTCCATTAAGTGCATGCAAACTGTTGAGAAAAATATCATATTTCTTCGTAAATTCACTAACCTGTTTCTTAAACGTCTGTACCCCACATAACATTTTACGACGCAGAACGATGTCCCTCAGTTTTCTCTTATATTCATTCTTATAATGGGCAATTGCCTGGACAGAGACGGAAATTATCTCCTTGTATTCCTTGACGATAGGAATAACCTCTTTTGCATACTGGCGATAGGCACTCATAGTTATACGGCGTAGCTTCATTAACTTTTTTAGATCTGTGCGAAAGGTGGGGTTGTTCTCCCAAAGGGTCACTACATTTGTTCTTCTATGTCTTGCATCTCTTCTGAAAAAATTCAAGGCTGCCTCCTCCACCAAAGGTGTGCGGCACACTGGGCAATTCTCTGCAGTAATAAGGAAATCACTGCGTATCATATGGTGGAAGAAACAGTGCGTGTGGATCTTATGGCCGCAGCGAAGATGCATGTATGCGGTTTGTTCTGACTGCGGAAGCATTGTATCGTTTTCCCTTCGGCACATGGCACACGGGACTCTCTTTCCTAGTCGTGTATAGACAAGCTCCTGGAGAGCTAAGGCGTTCTCCATGATTGCTTGTTCGCGATCTCCATCTCGTAAATGTTCCAGTGCTATTTCTTCATCAACAAGGTTCTGGTAAATATTGGCCTGTTCCTGGAGGTAGACGGGGTCGACTTCCCCATCCAAATACGTCCTGAGAAGCAGTTCTTGCTCTTCCATTCTAGGGTATAGAATAATCTCATTTTATACCAGAATGAAAGTCGCAACCACCACCCTGGTATGGCCTTTATCCTGCGTTTCATTATGGATGCAAGGTGCAAAGACATGCACGTCCGGCGAAATTGTTGCGAACTCCACGGGAGGTAAGAGAAAGACAAGAAGCAAGACAAGAAAACAGAAGACGAGAAAACAGAAGGCGAGAAAGTAGAAGCATAAGTAAAATTGATATATTTCTTTCTCATAAAGGGGGCATGTCGTTTTCTCAGACAATCGAGAAACTTGAGGGATTCCTTACGGAAATTGACTCCCTCTTAGTTATAGTACAAGAATACGAAAAAGATTCTTTAAGATACGAAACTTTCTTAAAGCATATTTCAACATGGGTACAGGACAAGGCAATTTTGGAAGGGGGGCGTATCATTCGAACCCCCGAAGGTCTGCAAAATGTGTACGATGTGTTAGCGTCTATTGATACTGAATCTCATACGGACTGCTGAAGATACCTTCCATAGTCTCATGAACATCTTCACGAATCATCTGCTGAAGCGAAGGGGCGTGGGGTGCTGAGCTCACAATGGTGCTGGCCTGGGTGCCGGCATCCGTGGGGGCGTTGATTTTCAGACCGGCAGGTTCCGCAACAGGAGTTTCGTGCGGCTTCCATTTTTTGATAGAGACCGTGTAAGATCCTTCTAGGGGGATAGTCGCATCGTAGGAATCATCGGCCTCGGTGGCGGGAGATGCTTGCGGCCAGCCGCTGCTGTAGGGGCTCCTGTTAGCCTCCCAGGGCGAAGATGTCTTGACAGGGGGTGTGGCCTTCCGTGAGGGAGGGGGAGAAGGAGAAGGCGAGGGAGAAGGCGAAGGCGAGGGAGAAGGCGAAGGCGAGGGAGAGTGAAGCAAGGCAGGGGAGCTAGCGGGGTAGGAATATGTTCCATTCCACACAGGCATACTCCATGGGGCATTAGCGAATCCTTCAATAAAGCCTTCCATACGAAAGCCTTCCATACGAAAGCCTTCTCGCCCATGCACCATATATACGCCAAGAACACACATGATTACTAAGACCAGGAATGCCGTGAACCATACAGGCATTCTTACTAAACTAGGTAATAAAAATTGTTTCGGGGTCGTCCCCGAGGAAAACGTCCGATGGACCCCCAAATACTTCCCCCTAAGAAGATGGACACTGTAACTTTTGATCCTGCACTGCCCCTTGATACTGATGTCACAAAGAAGAGTCATAGTACGAAGAATAGTCCCTCGCTAAAGCCCAAACGCCGTTCGTCCTCCGTCTCCGAACCGCCCGCCATTGCTATCGAGGCTGCATCCGCAGTCCCTGTGACAGAGATTGAATCAAAGATCCTACCCGAGCCCCTTTTAACCGAATCCCCCAACGGCTTCACCCTGTTACCCGTCCAGTACCCCGACATCTTCAAAAAGGGCAAGGAGCATATTTCCGCCATGTGGACGGTCGAAGAGATAGATACGTCCAAGGACATGAAGGATTGGGACGCTCTGAGTGACAACGAGCGATACTTCATTAAGAATGTTCTCGGCTTCTTCGCCGGCTCTGACGGCATCGTAATGGAGAACCTGGCTCTTCGCTTCATGAATGAGATTCCGCATCCGGAGGTCAAGTACTTCTACAGTTGCCAGCTCCTGATGGAGGCCATTCACAGCGAGACGTACTCGCTCCTGATTGACACCTACATCACCGATAAGAAGGAGAAGATCGATCTGCTTCGTGCCATTCAGACCATCCCGTGTGTGCAAAAGAAGGCTGAGTGGGCCCTGCAGTGGATAGCAAATAAGGAGTCGCCCCTTGCCACCCGCCTCATCGCCTTTGCCGCCGTAGAAGGGATTTTCTTCAGCGGGGCCTTCTGTGCCATCTTCTGGCTGAAGCAGCGTGGCCTCATGCCTGGCCTGACGCTCAGCAATGAGTTCATTGCGAGAGACGAGGGGCTGCACACGGACTTTGCCTGCCTTCTATCCAGTAAGATTGTGAACCGCCTCAGCAAGAAGGAGGTGCACAAGATTATTCGTGATGCCGTGAAGATCGAGAAGCAGTTCATTACCAAGTCGCTGCCGTGCGAACTCATTGGGATGAATGCCAAGATGATGACCCAGTATATTGAGTTCGTGGCTGATCGCCTCCTGCTCCAGCTGGGCTACCCGAAGGCATATTCGGCGGCCAACCCGTTCCCGTTTATGGAGCGTATCTCGCTGGAGAACAAGGACAACTTCTTTGAGAAGAAGGTGACGACGTACGGAATGGCGGGCGTTGGCAAGGACAAGGAGGACATGGTGTTCTCGATGAGTACGGACTTTTGAGAGCGTACTGAGAACAGATCCAAAGGGTAGATGGATGGAAAACAGTGCCCATGGTGTTCCCGATGGTGCTTGAAGGATGCCGCATGCTCCTATATTTTTGCATGTGGCTTGGATAACCAAGGCTTTCATAAGAACATGGGATGTGGACGCAGTTGGTGCTGGGACTGTGGAAAAAAGTATTGTTCTCTGTACTACGACCCTTCGACAGGATTGAAGATGGCAGGTGCAAAAGATGTGCACGGGGACTGCTGCTCTAGCGAGCCAGGCTACGAGAAGGAGGACTATTGCCCAGGGGGACACAGCAGTCATTGTGCGCCGAGGTGAGGTGAAATTTACTTAGACCGACGGGCATTTCAAACCGGCACTTAACGTCTCATCTATTTCCAATTCCAAATAGATTCACGACATAAGGGACACGTTAATGGAATAGGTCTATCAGGTGTTTCTGACATTTGTTTCCAACAATCAAGACATACTTTATGATTTCCACAACTAATCTCAATCATATCTTTATTTTCCATACAAACAGGACAATCATCTTTTTCATCAAGAAACTTAATCTTACCAATCATAATAGCACAATCACCACACATTCCATTATGGCAATCAAGGATATTCTGTGGGTATTTTTTCCCGCACATTCTGAAGTTATTACATTCAACTAACTGGCAATTATGGAGACATTCTTTTTGACAATATACGTCAAATTCAGTGATTCCACCAATCAGATGTGTATGGTTGCGATGACCGCAACTACATACCTCTGAAGGAACTTCATCTTCATGATCTTCAAAACAGATACAACAACACTGTTGAATACAATCACCACGACCTTCACAAGATGACATCTTTATAATTTAAAATAAAGATATCAGTTTGTCAATTTTATGCCGGTTTGAAATGCCCGTCGGTCTAAACTATGAATAGTATCATATACTATGTATACTTTATCGAAGGATGTAGTTGCAAAAATTAAGAAGAATATTACTGGTAATAACAATAAGGATGTGAAGAGTGGTCGTGATAAGGGAACCCTTACCTACGATGAATTTATGGATAAGGTGCGACTGCAGGGAAACAAGTGTTACGTGTGCTCACAAGAATTCAAGTATAATGGTGGTAAATGGTGCTATTTTTTCCCTAGTGCCGATCGTATTTATAATTATACTTCTCATACAAAAGACAATATAGGCATAGCATGTTTATTTTGCAATATAAGGATGTTCAAAGGAATATCGGAGAAAAAATGTGGACTATGTGATGGGTTACATCATTCATATAATGGCGATATTATAACAAAAAGTGCATTATTTTATAGCCTTGGTAACGACAATAATATAATACGGGAATATATTAGCAAATTTGGAAAGCCCAAAGAAGTATCTGAATTAAATTCAAGACGGCTTGAACACTATAGAAATAAACTGACTCAGATTGAATATATATTAGAACACGATCCAAACTATACAACATATATATTAGCAAGAACAGCACTTCTGCAGAGGATTTCTGATATAGAGTCGGGGGCGAATAATGAGGAATCTCAGCCTAACGACGCTGACGCCGTGTCTTTCCCAAACGACGCCCTCCCATTCTCGGAGCAAGCGTAACCCCCCGATTTTGCATCAGCTGATTGTATTGCGAGTTTAATGACCCCTTCTTACCTGTTAGGTACGAAGCAGTCAGAGCTTTCAGATCAGCAGGCAGGGCCAGGCGTCTAGAGTCCTTCAGATTCTGCATGCGTCCTGCAAGCACAACCGGGTCATGAGGATCAAGGATCCCGTACTTCTTTAGCCTTTGCGTCAAATGATCCTCTAACTCATGTTGACTAACCATAGGTTCCATTACGTAGGAATAGTGCTCAATAAGTGCGAAAAGCTCGTTATAGGTGAGGCACTGAGGATTCAAGGGTACTTCGAATCTAGAAAACTCAGAGCCATTCTGCATGACATCGTCGAACTCAAGATCTTCGAGGCTGCCATACTCTTTTTGCACAATTTCCTTGACGGTCTGAATAGGAATGCAGTAACCACCTCGCTGGTTGCTTCTGGTTCTGGTTCTCTTACTTCTACGCCTTTCGCTTCGCTTGAGGCTACGCCTTTCGCTTCGCTTGACCATCTACTTATAGGTAAAATTTGATGTAGCATCTCGCCGATAATGCTTCGCTTGAGGCTACGCCTTTCGCTTCGCTTGACCATCTACTTATAGGTAAAATTTGATGCAGCCAGTAGCTTCCAGTAAAGTACAATGCAGTCAATGCAGACCCTTCCTACCGAATGGGTATACGGAGAACGGGTACCCTTTACCGAGAGCAATACCGTCGAGCTCAAGCGGGTCTCCATCTTCTCAGGACTCTTCGTCCACGAACCGCATCCCAAGTCAGGACTTCCAAAGTATAAGGACACCTTAATTGGATTTCTCAATACAGGGGGTGGATATTTAATCATGGGGGTGTTAAATGATGGTACCATTGTCGGTGTGGAAGATATGACAGAGGATGGTCTGGATCGTCTCAACCTCTGGGTTGATTCGTGTTTCAATAGCCTGGTCTATAAGACTGGGAAGCCGATTGATCCTTCGCGAGTATCACTGAAGATTCGGACCTTCCCCGTCATTGACAGAGGCGAGGGGGTATACGGAGAGTCGACGAAAAATATCGTGGTGATTGAAGCAATCAATCGTGGTATGCCGCTCGATATTATGACGCGGTCCGGTACTATCGTCTACCGCCTAAATGCCAGCAACTTCAAGGTATCTGCAGAACCTGTGTATAGGAAACGGGATGTGAAAGGAATGATTCAATCCATTCAGACCCAGATGCAACAGATTATTACGGAAAAGCACCGCGAGATCAAGGAGCTTCGGGAAGCCCATGCAAAAGAAGTAAAGGAGCTTAGGTCGTGGTCTCGCTTCTCCTTCTGTTGCAGACGTTAGCGTCTGCTTCTTCTGGTTCCCTTGGTCTTTCTCTTTCTCGTAGTCCGTCTCCCTCCTTGAGAAGGGAACATTCCGCAGACATGTTCAATCGACTGAACCAGCTGCTTTTGCTTGGTAGTATGTGCCCTCTTTTTCAGTGAGTTAATCGAATTTCTATACGTATTTGCAAGATGCTGACCTGCATTTTGACTGGGAGAATCCAGATACTCTCTATAATTGATTCCAGCCTGTGTCAGAGAATTCATTCTACTAAGCCGCTATCTTTTCGGGCTTATCCTTGTGGTTCGGAAGAATGTATCAGGGTGCGGCAAACAGCAACAGAAGAATGACCATATGATATGTTGCATAAAGGAGGAGACCATTTCTTAGGAAGGACTTGGTGTAGGATAAGCGTTCCGATTCAATTTTTTTAAGTAAAAATGTCGCGTACTTTCTTCCCATCGATTGTATATGTATTTCAATAGTAATAATGTTCATTGGAGTTTGTTTTTTTGGAAGAAGTAAGTACTACGACAAAAAATACCTACTAGAATCCTTTGGCCCGAATCACACCTATGATATTTTCTATTCTGCAGACAATGAGCCTGAAGAGACAATAGCTGATTTTATAAAAGTATATAGTCCCATTTCCATAAATAATGACAAAATAACATACGATGTCGATTTTGGTATATATCCAAATAATAGAACATGCCTAGCAAATATTAATAATATGACACGTCATCTTATAAATAAGAAACGAGTGTTTGCATTACTGGAAGAACATTGTATTGCAACAGGGAAGGTATATGATCTTATTGTTTCATGCAGGCTAGATTTACACATGGATAAGTATGCACCGGAACTACCACTCGCGAATACTGTATACATTCCGAGTGGATATGACTATGAAGGAATAAATGACAGGTTTGCTATGGGTGATTTTCAAACAATGAAACAATATATGAATATCTACGATAATTGTCTATATCTTCTTACAAATAAGATTTCGGTACCTCACCCTGAAAGTTTACATTTAGATAATATTCGTCATTGCAAGGTTAATATAGAGAGGTTTAACTTACATCAATCTATAACTCTATAGTTTAAGCCAGCCGACTAATCGGATGATGGATATCAATCATATATGTAAAAAGAGTGTCTTCCGATTCTGCATGCTGGGAAAGATCAACCAGGATATGGGCAGGGATGCAGACTGCCGTCCCCGTACGGACCTTTATTTCAACGAACTGCAGCTGCGAAAGAAGAGGCGTGTCCTCCGTGCGTAAGGAGTCGAACCGTCTACCTTCCCACCTGAGAGGAAGATAGGGGACCATAGAAGGGAGAAGAAGTTTTACGCTAGCGATTCCCTGTGTCGGTATGCACATTGTGTAATATGCCGTTGTCTTCCAGAGGCCGCGGTGGGAAGGCCACAGAGATTCTTTCGTAGTGTAAAAGGGTTTGCCGAAGGTGGGGAGGATCATTGGATAGAAGGTCTGCTTGCACCAAATGGGGAGGCCGGATTCCCTCGCCAGAAAGGCGGCAGTCTCTTCACGGAAAGAGAAGGTGGCAAGCTCTCGCGAGTGCAGAAGGGCATCTAGAGTGAGGGTCGGCGTAATCCCCATTTGAAGGATCTGGGGGCGTTTTCTCAATTCGCTATATGTGCCAAGAGGTGGAAAGCTCAGGCCTCGAAGAACAATCGGCTGCTTTTCCGAATAGAGGTCGGGTAGTTCTTCGAGACGATCGGCCTCAAGCTGCAGTATTTCGAATTCCGTCTTAGACTCCCTGTAAAAGAGGGCTGCGATAAAGAAAAGTACAACGAAAAAGAATAGAAATTCTATCATCCTATTCTGAATGGCGTTCCTATGGGAACATATATAACGCATTTTGCCTAGGGCAAAACATTTATATACTTTTATTTAATTTCATAGGTAATCCATGACCGAATAAAATCATATATATTAAGACAGCAGCCGCCGCCAGAATACTTCTGTTCTCAGCAATCTTGGGATCCTGCCCTAATCCAAATATCATACCAGCATACAGTATAATTCCAATTACTAAAGAATGTAAAAACATTACGAATCCTCTTTCCATTATACTGAGTCTTTTGAAAATACGTATACTTTCAACTATATACACTAGTAAAAAAAGTTGAAACACATCACCCCCTGTTAAACAGGTCCTGATATGTTCGTGCTTCTTATCCTGAGCTTCATTGCCCGCGCCTTCCCCTCGGTAAGCGACTGCGGCAAGGGGAAGTCAATCTTCCAGATTACCGAGCTCGCCTTCCCCGCCAGCCTCCAGGCAGGAGCCACTGCCAACCTTACTCTCCAGTACATGGCTCCCGTGCAAGTCGACAACGGGACCATCACAACGAAGGTGACCTACAATTTCATCCCTCTTACACCCACCACCTCTCTTCTCTGTGCATCCGCCACTTGCCCCATCGAGATCGGCTTCCATGACGGGAGCACGGCAGTCACCGTCCCCACCGGACTCTCGGGGACGATTGTAAGTAATATTGCCTGGACAGATATTATTGGAAACCAGCTGCTCTGCGTACAGATGTCAGTGAAGGTCACGGCACTAAAGATGGTAGGCTACTTGGCCTAAACCTTAGGCCGATTCTGCTTCGTAGCATTGTTAAACATCTTAGTATTCAGGCCAATGGCCTTCAAATCCTGCTCCTTTCTGCAGTCATACGTCCCCGATCTCATTAAAGCCCTGGGGAACGCCAGCTCCTGAATAAATCTATCATTCGGCACGCCTCTATCGGGAACCGTTGACTGGTTCTTCAACGAGGGAATAAACTGCTTTTTTTCACAGGTTCCCAGCGGTCTATCAAGACGCTTCAGCTCAGATTCCTTATCAGCGGCATTTCTGTATCTGGTCGGCGGGTAAAACGCCCCACCTGACGGAAAGACTATCGACTCGTGCGGGTGCGGGGCCATCTCAAATGGCGTGCTCGTCGTATAGTTCATGCAGACTTTTACAAGCGGGCGAGGATCCATCGGCATGTCAACATGCGACGTTGGAAGAAGTCTGCGTATAATGTTCTCAGCGTCCCAGTGAGACCGTATACAAACGGGAGGAAACATATTCGGGTTCTCAGCTGATGTAATAGGGTAGGATGCAGGGTGTTCTGCGGTATGAAAGGTCGGGGGCTCTTCCATCACAGGACCCCGCGGACCTGACCATGGCAAAGGGGGCCTAGTCTGTATGATCGCTGCCATCTACTGGTAGGAACTTATTCCTTAACCGCCATTGGCAGATTCGATCCAGGAGCAGTGGCAACAAACTTCGTAGTCGTGGTATTCTCCTGGATATTGATCGTCATCTGCCAATCAGAGTCAGTGGCAGAGCTCACATTTAACACATTCCCCTTCGAATCCAACCACTGAAACGATAGCTTCGATATACGAGAAATCGGCGGATTCAAAATAATAGGTGAATGGACAAAGGTCGTCGCCGTTTGACCGTAGCCATTGAGCAACAGTTTACAGTAATAGTATGACGTTAAGGCCGACGGCTCACGTGAGTCCAAGTAGTTCTCCTTCGTCCCTGCACTCATTCGATTCAGATTGAACTCGGGATTGAGGCGAAGATAGAGAAAGTCGTCAATAATCTTGTACATACTCGGAGCTGGATGCACAGTAGTAGCCTGGACATCATCCTCCTTCGCATAGCCTAGATTCCAGCCAAGCCCCCAACCATCCGCTAAATTGGCGTAAGATGGTGGGACAGAGGCAAGCCCCGTTTTCCATAAGAAAGAAAAGGTCAAGCTGTCTGTAAAGCGAGTACGGGTCAGAACATTGGGTGGAAGAATATATTGCAAATCCGATAAGATAAATGCATTCATAGACTGTGTCAGAGATGTGTTAATAATACTCACATTCGATGTAAGGAAGGTGTATTCGCTGTAAATCGTTGAGAACTGTGTAATAAAGTTCGAGAAGCCGGCCGTCGGGACAGAAAAGCTGCTGATTCCATATAATGCGTCATTTCCTGTTCGAACAAAGGCACCATTGAAGGTTGACAGCTGGTTCAAATACGAGCCAGCGTAGCTTCCTGGACTCGTGGCAATGGTGCCAATTTCATCTATCAGATTGTTTATCGATATATATCCATAATCAAACACATTGGTCAGAGAAATGCGTACCTCTGTCTGAAATGACTCTGTGGGGGAAAACCCACGTAGTGCAATATATGAAGTATTCGACTGGAGAGGGATAGACTGTAAATAGGAGTTGAAGTAGTAGCCGCCGAAGCTTGTATCGGCACTGTCATAATAAACTTCCTGCCCCCACTGCGTAGTCGTCGGATACGTGTAATACAGATCTCGACTTAACATAGAAGAATCCTTGTAAGAAAAGAAAACACTGTGATACCATTCAGGAGTCGTCTTATTATAGGTATCAGGAATCGAAATACGCTTCTCTGCTACCTGCACAAGTTCCACCTTTAACACAGGAAACATCTGTTGCCACGCGATTTGAATCGACGGCACTGTATATATATACGCCATGATGTAAGGTGGCGTATTGAAGAGGACCCACATGGTATTGTAGGGACCAGGAATGCACTGTGACGGAACGCGGCCGTAGTTCTGTTCTGACCTGGTTATGACAAAGGAGCTCGTATCAATGCGATTTAGATACGTGCTAGTAAGGGATGTGTAGTACAGGAATTCGATACCATTCGCGACCTGAACCGCAAAGCTATTTGTATCGCTTGGCAATGTACAAAAGTTATAGTCCTCTACTGTCAAGGAGTTTGTCGGCGGAATAGTCAGAATCAGTGGATACGAATATACGATGGATATTGTGGTGTCATCGCTTGTGGAAACTGCAAAAAATAAGTTGGTCCCATTGATTGGATCTAGGTGGATCTGGGCTGCTGTAAAGGGGCCCGCGAAGCTATTCGGCATTTGCACAAACGGGTCAGTGAAATTCGAGCCGTAGGCAATATTCATCCCACTGGCCGCATCAAGAAAGCAGAGCCACCACTTCGTCCCCATAAGTTGTAGACCTTGGGCAACCTGTGTCTGGGGATTAAATACACCTGCGATGGGCGGGTAGACAATCAGATTTCCTGTGGCAAGATCGAAGGCCTTGAAGATAAGGTTGCAGCTGGGCGTGCAGCCAAGGAAGATATACTGGCTCTCGTTTCCCGAATATGTTAAAAGGGTAGTATCCTCGTTCGCTGGGAAGATAGTGTCTATGGTGAGAACCGTCTTCAGCGTAAACTGCGTAGCCTGGGTCTTTGTATTGTAGGTTACAATCGGCAGTTCACCTGTCTGCAAAAGGAGGGTTCCGTAGACCGATGCACAAATACTCGTGGGAATGTCTGGGATGTTCGACCAGGGCAATAGGAAATCCGTGTAAATATTGAAGTCCTGTGTCGTATACGATTGAGTTGTATAGTGCAGGTGGCTATTGACAATGGGCGACGACTGGGCATACTGACTCGTATAGTAGTTGAGATACAGGGGGTTGATATTCGGATTCTGATTTGACAGGGGCGTATTGATCGATAGTAGCATGTCATTCTTTGTATCAGGATTCGCTGTTCCATCGTAAAAGACGGAGGCAATACGAGGGGTTCCCAGTTCCGGGTACGGGATACAGGTGCCTGTAAGATTCTCGATGTCGACGAAGGTCGAGTTATTGAAATCGCTAATTGTATAGCTTGTCTTGTTCAACACAGACGGATTGGTATAGGCGAGTGCCGAGTAATATGCAGAGATATCGGTAATAAGGGTGGGCGATATCTGTGATCTTCCTGACATGGCATATGCTGTATTCGGATTGAGAACGTTGGAGTATGTATAGTAGGTGCCGTAAGGCACACCTGTTACACTTGGCGTATCATAGTATGTTGTTGAATCCTTCAGTACGCAAATACCGAGGGCTTGAGTGAGAGAAATATTTAGAATATTAATGGAATTAATGTAGGCGGTAGGGTAAATCGCTAGGAAGTGCACCTTTGTATTGGATGACTGAGCAAGAAAGCGGATTCGGGATACGGTCCACGTGCCTTCCTCGGGCATGAAGACGAATCCACTCACACCACGAGCATTGAAGGGAGTTCGTAGGCCTGGAAAGGTGGTGGAATTGAGCGGCTTGAGATTCGAAGATTTCGCCGTGAATGCATTGGACTCTGTAAAAATATAGTGGGTGCCCGTATATTGCACAATCTTTTTCTCGCGAACCGTGTTGGAACTGGGGATCGAATAGGGGACGCCATTTGGGTAGAGGAGTACATTTGAGAGCGAGGCGGCAGTAGCTGCTTCAGCGTTGGAGGGTCCAATATCATAGGAGAGAGTGATTGGATCATAGGAGTCGACATTCGGCGTGTAGCGGAACATAAACTTGTTTGTGGGGTCGAAGGCTCTCGGCGGATATGTATTTGCAATAGGAATGTAGTCAGTCAGATCATCGCTTATGGTGGAATATCCCATAGGGAATACCTGCTTTATGAGAGGGTTGTTGATAGGGGCGGTGGCCGGCGAGGTCGATGATGATGGGAGGTAGCCTGGGACGCCGAGGGGCGAGGGGATGGTCGTCTTGTAATAGTAGCCGTTTGAGTCAATGATCGGCAGGCGAATATAATCAGGATCGTGTACTTTTGCAATGATATAATTCGTGGCGACGAGGGCATAGGGGTTGAAGGTCGGAATACGTGGGTCAAAGCTCGTGTCGTTCGTCGATAACACAGCAGGCGTGCTCGAGGTGCAGAAGGGAGTGAGTGTGAAGGTGATCGGAGCGAACTGGGTCTTGTTCACGGGGCGACAGATAACGTAGTAGGTCTGTGCTTCGTAGGCAGTAAAAGGGATGTACTGGGCCTTGGATCCTGCGGCGATGGTGAGCTTGTATTTATAGAAGAAGGGAGACTCGCCCTTCGATTGGCCCACGGTGCCAGCGTCAGCGTAGAAGGCTGCGATATCGTGATAGACGAATATTATCATGGAGTCAGCAAAGGTATTTGTCGATTGGTCTGTAATACCTTGATTTGAACCTACTAAAAAGGAGGGGATAGAGGAAGTGCCAGGGAATATGGCTAAGCCCATTTGGTATTTGTAAATGACCGCATTCGATCCCTCCTCGGGCTGCCTGCCAGGGGTCTGGAAAGAGAAATAGTTGCCCTGGGGCGTGGTAAGAAGTGAGAGAATACTGGGCGTCTGTTTCGCATAGGCATCAGCAATGCTGTCGGTTCGGATGACAGTGCCAATACTGGCCAGGGGTGGTGTAAGAGGGTTGATAATATTGGCCAGTGAATTCGACTGATCGGGGAGGGCGTATGAATACCCGCTGGTGAATACGAACTTATTGTTACCAATTTCGTCTTGGCGAGCAGCGTTCCATTCAGGATACAGATAGATCGACGGTCTGGGGAGAGTCTCGATTTGGGCTGTCTGGCGAATCTTTGATTGAATAGGGAAGATCGTATACTTACCGGGCTGTACTGTAACAATAACGTCAGTGGAAGCTTCGACTGGATTCACATAAATATTCCCATTCGAATCAACGAAGGGGTTTTGTACATCGAGAGTCATGATACGAGGATTATAGACATTGGGTGAAGAATTGGAGTCAATAACAATATTGGACATAGTCATATTGTACATCGACTGCCAGTAGACGGTATTACTCTGGTGGAAAGCGGACTGGATATTAGAGGTGAGAAAGGGACTTGCTGCAGTGGTATAGGAGTAGTCGACATTCGTTGCATATTGCCCATTTTTCAGCAGCATCACGTTGGAAAAGCTAAGAAAATACTGAGCTGCATATGTGCCGAAATTCACGCCAAATTGCTTGGCGAGGTTCGTTTGCAGAACATTGTACATTTGCGAGATGATCGATTTGTAGGCAGTGATTTGGGCAGAGGATGCGAGAAACTGGGTCTCGGAAATGCCCGTTCTCTGGATCTGGGTCGCCAGAAATTTGTTATAGGTCGTTGTAAGAAGTGTTGAGAGAGAGGTATTGAGAGTTGATGCTTGAATCGAGACCTTGGTGTTCTGATTTGCGTAGGTACAGATGTACTTATTGATAGGATAGTAGCGGAACGTGTGGGCAAGGCGATATGCATCGAGGATTTGGCTATTCTCTTGTACAATGACCGAGACGAGGGGATCATCGAGACCACTGAATGTATATATAAGGGATGCCACAAGTTCGTTCGTAATAGCGGAACCCTTGTACATTATATCGCTTGGATTACTTTGCACATCAAGCAGAAACTCTTTCAGAACTGGGTAGTAATATGCTACCTTCACCTGGCTATCCGTGAAATTATTATTCACGCTCTTGGATGTAGGCAGGGCATATTGTTGCTGGAAGTAATAGGAGACAATCTGTGCAGTGGTTGGGTTGGCAATGTAGATCTGTCTGAGGGCATCATAGTAAAAGTCACCGGGATAATTGAAGTTGATTGAATAATCGCCGGCGTTGACGAAGGCATTGTAGAAATCCGAATAGCCACCGATGAAGTCATAGAATATAGGCGGGGTATTGAATTGCGTAGTGAGTTCTTCAAGAAGGGTATCAATAGTATAGGTGCCTTCGCGGATCTTTACGGTGAGGTTGAGAGGGGTCGTGGAAGAGGGAGGAGAGAGGGTATTCGAGTAGAGTATGCGACCGGTTTCATTAAACTGCACGGAGACATTGTATTTGTCAGCACGGAAATAGAAGAAAGAGGCGATGAAACTAATATCGGCTATCTCAAACTTGGTCACGTGTTGGTAGGTGCGTGGTAACATAAGTTGACAATTGGTAGGCTGGGGATATATCGATTTATCTCGATCGAGAGATTGGAGGACAATGACATTGTCGACCTGTTGCGTTGTACTTGTTACGGTATAGCCTGCTTCTCCTTCTGTCATTGGCCCATAGCTTGTGCGGCGGTCGAGGGTGTTATAGGAGAAGTCGAGTTCTTTCTCAGGGGTTGGCAAGGGAGGACCGGCAGCACGGAAGAGCTGTTCAGCGAAGGCCTTGTAGTCTGGTAGGTCTGGGAGGTCTGGGAGGTCTTGTTCTTGTTCGCCATCTGATACGGATTCCTCTGATGCATCTGATTCTTCCGAATCGGATGGATAATAGGGACGATAATATCGCGGGGCTCTCGCAGCCATCTATCGGTAGATAGGATATATGGTTTAGACGGTTTCTTTGCTTGGGTATCCAAGCGTATCTATCTTCGCCTTCAACTCCTTCAACGCCTCGATGATGAGGCCAGGTAAATAAGTGTACTGAATACTCTTCCATTGCTCAGGGGATGAATCGGTTCTCACGATATCAGGGATAAGCTGTTCGACGTCCTGAGCAATATAGCCTAACCATCTCCGTGAGTCGTCTATCTTCGTATACTCGACCGCCTGGAGCTGGCGGACAATGGTGAGAGCATTTTTGATCGACTGAATGTTTTCTTTTGTTCGTATGTCTGAGGTGACAGTGATATAGGTTCCGTCTCCATAAAAGTACCCATTACTACCCCCCGCTGTCCCTTTTACAGCTGTAAAGGTTTTTGCGGTAACAGTATTGCTTCCAGCTGCTATATTCACTGGTGTATTTATTGTGTTATTTAGAATATATAGATTCGGAGTTGTTGTTACAGTTGATCCACTCTTATAAATAAATCTATAGACTTGCGGAGTTGTCATAGAGGCATTGGGTGTAATCATTGGAACCGTCTTCGATTGAGTGAGACCAATCATTGACGATAAGAAGAGCTGGGTTGCTATCTTACGAAGAAGTCCAGAGCCACGATCTGTGCTGTATAAATAAGAATCATAGGGGTTGAAGGCTACACCATACGGCTGGCTGAAAGATGCAGACGTACCAGCACCGTCGACAGAAGAAGCGGCCCCCGAACCAGCGATGGTTGTCACTGCATTTGTTAGTAGATTGACCTGGCGGATCACATTCGAATTGATACATGTAACATATGCATAGGTATTGGTAGGATCGAGGCTTACATACTGTGGGTAACCAGGTACAGATGCTAGTAAGGTTGTAACTTCTTGCTGAAGAAGCGATACCTTGTACAAATTATTATTACTAGTTGTTACATATGCGTATGTACCATACGAGTCTATGGCAATTCCAATGCAATTTGATAATGTTGCTTGCGTGGTCACACTAAGCGGACTTATCTGGATCTTTCGAATTTTAGCATTGCCATTGTCACACACATATAGGTTGGTAAAGGTGGGATCAATTGCAATCGATTGGAGATTACTGAAGCCGACCGAGGCCTGTGATGTGCCATTTGACGAGCCTGGACTTGCTGTTCCAGCAAGGATAGTAACAGCCCCCGTTGTCATGTGGAACGATTTCACCATTGATCCACAGGTGGCATATACATACGTTCTATCACACGTCATTCCATTTATATTAGCCTGGCCGGTTACGATGGATGCTGGAGTCATCGTGGTCAGGGGGAGCTTATATACATCGGTGGTATTCGCATAGAAGAGAGTGTTCGCGTAGGAATAAGGAGTAATCTTGCGGACCCTGAAATTGCCTTGATCTGCCACGTAGACATTGCCGGCGGGATCCGTAGCGAGTCCAGTGGGAAATTTAAACGTAGCAGATGTTCCGTCGGCCGAGCCTTGACTAGAGCCTGCGTAGGTGCTAACTTGGCCGCCAGAGATTTTTCGAATATCGTGACCATCAACGTCGGCCACATAGACGCTCGCTCCATCAACGGCAATTCCAATGGGATTATTAAAGGTGGCTGTAGCAGCTGCACCATTTGTAGTCCCTGCTACACCCGTGCCGGCAAAGGTGGCAACGGCACGCGATAGGGCAATTTTGCGAAGTGCATAGTTATTAACATCAGTCACGTATATATTACCTGCAGAGTCTCTAACGATACCTCGGGGATTATTGAAGGTAGCATTGCCTGCTGATCCATTTAAAAAACCGGAAACTCCCGTTCCCGCAATACTTGTAACATAACCATCGGGATAAATAAGGCGGATTGTACCAGTCAAGTAGTCACTCGCATATACGAGGCCAGCGGAATCAACATATACTCCTAGGGGATTTAACTGAGCTGTCGTCGATGGACCATTCACGAAGCCACTAGCACCCGAACCGGCAAGAGTTGTCACAGTGCCTCCAGGAGTCACTTTTCGAACTCTACAATTCCCTAGATCGGCAACATACAAATTATTAGAAGTATCCATTGCTATCTCATATATTCCATTGAAACTCGCAGATGTACCGTTGCCATCTGCATAGGCCGCTGTTCCAGAGCCAACGAAGGTGGTGACAGTTCTTGATCGCGTAACAATATTACTAGCACCACTATTTGCAACATATAGAACCCCATTTGAATTTATTGCAAGTTGTGCTGGGTTGCTTAGATCTGTAACAAATGTTGTTACATTATCATTTGCAATCATTCGTATGGAACCAGCATTTATATTTTGAGAAATAAAGATATTTGTTCCGCTAGCTATAATTCCAGAAGGAGTATCGAATTTGGCGGTGTTAGAAGAACCATCTACTGTGCCTGAAGTACTACCATATGTTACTTGCAGTTGACCATTCGAATTATATTTTTTTACTAGAGAATTTGCTGTATCGGCAACCCAAACATTGTTAGAAGAATCTACTGCAACACCGCCTGGATACAATAAGCCAGTAGCGAAAGTTGAAACGACTGTGCCGAATTTATATATAATTAGACCACTTGTATTAGTAATTCCAACATATATATATCCAGCACTATCACATGTAATTGGATGACTAACGATTACACCCAATAATGATTCAACATTCGAAGTATTCAGATTAATACCTCTAACATTACTGTTATGCCCTACAAGTATATACTTATCTGAAAGAAGACTAACACTCAAAGGGTTCGCAAATGTTGCATTTGATGTAGGACCATCTGTGCTTCCTGAGTTAGCTGGGCCTAGTCCTGCAACGGTTGTGACATTTCCTCCTGAAATCTTTCGTATAGCATTATTAGTACTATCGGCTACGTATACAATTCCAGTGGAATCTACTGTAATACCACTTGGATAATAGAATTTGGCAGTTGCAGATGGACCGTCGGTGAATCCTGCTGATAGTGGGCCTGGTGTCGTTCCTGCATACGTAGTAACTTGACCACCTGATATTTTGCGAATAACACTATTTACCGTATCTGCAACATACATATTGCCAGAGGAATCAAATGCAATCCCACGTGGATTATTAAAAAGTGCAGCAACACTAGATGTATCATAATACCCCCCACCCACCGCCCCTGCAAAAAGAGATACAGTACCGGTCGGTGTAATTTTTCGAATCCTATGATTAAATTGATCTGCTACATATATATTACTAGAAGAATCTAATACGAGTCCAAATGGGTGATTAAAAGATGCAATATTGGATGCACCATCAGCATAACCCCCAATACCATTACCAACTGTCATTTGTAGAATTCCAGATGAATTATATTTAAAAATACAGTTTGTATACCAATCAGATACATAAATATTTCCTGATAAATCAACAACTATTCCCATTAGTATTGTATTACTAGTTGCAGCTGTAAGGAACCCACCAGCGATTTGTGTTATTTTTCGTATAGCGAAATTATTTGTATCTGCTACATATAAGCTACCAGATGAATCTACTGCAACACCAGATGGATATTTAAAACTTGCTACTAAAATGTGACCATCTTTACTACCAAATCCACCAGCTATGGTTTGAACATTTGAATATGGTGACCTTATAGTACGTATTGAATGATTATTTGTATCCGCGATAATTAAGTTTGATAATGAATCAAAGGCCAATCCGCAAGGATAGTTAAATTGTGCATTCGAAGAAACACCATCCTTATATCCCGAAACGCCCGTACCTATCTTGAATGTTAACGAACTTGAAAAAATTTGATTAGAGCCTGAATGAGCTATAAATATATCTCCCGCCGAATTTATCGCAATTCCGTTGCCTGCATTGAGACCTCCAGAATACACGCTACTTACATTCACAATCTTCTTAATCCTATGTCCCGAATTCTCAGCAACGTAAACAACGCCAGAGGAATCCACGGCAATTCCATATGGATAGTTAAAGCTAGCATTATACCATTGTCCGTCAGTAGAACTAGCGACTCCTGATCCAGCATACGTTGTCACATTGCTATTAGTATCTATTTTTCGAATACGTAGATTCGCATGGTCAGTTACGTACATATTTCCTGCACTGTCAAAAGCAATTCCAGACGGTTGATTAAAGCGTGCATTTGATCCAGGACCATCCACATAAGCATAAAGGTTTGAAGATCCTGCAAAGGGAGTAATAGTAGCACCATCACCCGTTATTTTCCATATAACACTTGAAGTTCGATCCGCCAAATATAAATTTCCTGAAGAATCAAAGGCAAGTCCCGCAGGGTACTGATACTTGCCAGTATTAGAAGTACTTGGACTCGGTGCATAAGTCGACACCGTCCTCGTCTCTGTAATGCTACGGATCTTGTTATTTAATGAATCAGCTACGTAGAGGACATTCGATCCAAAGGCCAGATTACGTGGATAATCAAAGGTGGCTACGTTCCATTGACCATCGTTTGCACCAGCCGTGCCCGTACCCGCATATATGGTAACATATCCCGTTGGGGTAATACGTCTGATCTTATTTCCCCTACCACTAACATACAAGAATCCAGACGAATCAATGGCGATACCTGCAGGAGTATTGAAGCTGGCTGAAGTTCCCTGGCCATCCACTTCGCTCGCAGTCCCTGATCCAGCAATGGTTGTCACATTCCTGAACGTGTCGATTTTTCGAATCTTGTGGCTTCCATCATCCGCAACATAGATATTTCCAAAGGGGTCAATGGCCAGTTGAAACGGCTGATTAAACGTCGCAGATGTGCCGTTCCCATCAGCAGATCCTGACGTAGCTGAGCCAGCATACGTTGACACATTTCCTAAAGGAGTAATACGGCGAATACGACAGTTCGTATAGTCAGACACATAGATATTCCCTGCCGAATCCAGGACAAGTCCTCGCGGAGCTGCAAATGTACCCAACTGTCCATTTGCAGAACCAGACGTCGATCCTGCTACTGTCGAGGTGGTTACAGCTGATGTCTGTATAACTGCACTCGTAATGGCACCTACATCACTCACAGATATACCTGGCACGGTTGTTACCTGATACACATCAACGACGGCGGTCGAGATATAATAATTTCCAAGGCCATTCAGCGTGCTCGTAATAGGCGGCATGTGATTCAAGGAGGCCAGGGTATTCGTGGTTACATTGAGATTTTCTCTCGAAATGTATCCAAAGGTGCCTAGACCCTGCACTGTCGATACAAGCGATGCTGTTGAGACATAGCGATACGGAAGTGAACCAAGAGCCTGAATCGTCGACGTGAGCGAGGGGGCCGACACATATCCAACGGATCCCAGGCCGATGAGCGTACTGTTCGTCGCAGTGACCGCATTCGACATGCCAGTATTCGTTGATGTTATAGATGCTGTGGAGACATAGTTAAATGGTTCTGATGCAAGGCCATTAACAGTCGACTGTAGAGATGCCGTCGAAATATAGGCATTTGTTCCCTGCCCTAAGTTATTAATCGTCGACGTAATATTTGAGTCGAAATTTGATCTAAGGCCAGTGTTTGTAGATACGAGGCCTCCTCTCGATATGTAATACTGGCCCATGTTGATAACAGAACTTACGAGATCTGCCGTATTGCATCCCGTAAGCCCGCTCATGGTTGATACAAGTGAGGCAGTCGAGATATAGTTAAATGGATTGGAGGCGAGCCCTGCAACCGTTGATTGAATTGCACTTGTTGCAATATAGGTGCCCCCCAAACTACTTAGACTCGCGGCCGTATTTGACTGATTTATTAAGGCAATCCCACCTGTCGTGGAAAAAAGGGAATACGTCGAAATATAGCCAAGTGAGCCAAATCCAGTCACAGAAGAGGTAAGATTTGACATATATCCCGTTGCCGTTCCCACGATACTCGAGTTGAACGAGCCAGTCGATACGTACGTGAACCCCAGGTTCTGTATCGTATTCGTCAAGAAAGAAGAAGATATATAATTGGATCCGATCTTCTGAAAGGTAGACAAGTAATTCGATGTGTCAATCTTAAACAAGTTCGACACGGTCGAGGTGAGTTGGGGCGTCGATATATACTTAGTATTACTATGCCCTAACCCCTGCATCGTTGAGGTCAACCAGCTAGAGGAGATATATCCGAATGTACCCAGTCCCTGTACTGTTGATGTAATAGGGGCCATTGTTGATAGATAGCTTTGTCCGAGACCCTGAACCGTCGACGTTAGCCAGGTAGCTGATATGTATCCAGAGGTACCCAGGCCCCGCATCGTTGACTGCATCTGTGGCGTCGAAACATAGCCATAGCTACCAAGATTTTTCGTTGTCGATGTGAAAGATTCATTCATTGCCGAGACAGATGATAAGAAACCGCTCGAGCCAAGACCTACAACGGTCGATGCAATATTACCCATATTCATCAATGGAACACCGTTAACCGTGGGTGCGATCTGTGCATCAATACTTCCCACGCGAATTCCATTTGTCGTCAGTTGACCAAAGGTGGAGACGCCCCCGTATACTATCAACTCTGTCGTAGAGATCTTAGAGAGGGTTGCTTGGCCGAGGGTGGTATAAGGAACCGTATTTAGAAGTCGCCAGCTGTTGGTCGTCGTTATAAAGGAGAGGGCACCGCGCGAGGCCCGTATATATTCAGCCGTCGATCCCCCAAAAAATGGTTGGCCGGATACTATAATGATGGAGTTCGATGCGAAAAAAGATGGGTTTGTCCCTTTGTCCTTTACCGTTATATATTTCCCTACCGTTGTCAAGGATGGCAGGTTTACAGTGTAATCTGAATTACACCCTGTCGTATCTATTTGAATAAGGTTCGCCATCACTATGTTTCTGTTATTTTTTATGAATTCGTACTTGGCCTCAGCTTCTCTGATAAGAGACGAACCCTCTTCGTTAATTCCTTCACTGCCTGCACCATCGGAGCTGTCAGCATGTCATAGTGCATGGCCTTCAACTTCGGCGGATCAATCGACGGGTGCGTCGTAACCACTTCAGGGAAGTACTTCTCCACTTCTTGGGCAATGCACCCAATATAGGAGCGTTCCTCGCCGATTTTCTTATAGGACACTCCTCGCAGCGATGTCAGAGCCTCCAGAGCAAAGGCGGAAGGAATCGTTTCTATGTTTTCCTTTAACCGTGCATCTGACGTAATATTTAGGTACGTAGAATCGCCAAAGAGGTAATTATTCCCATATCCAATCGTCCTAAATGTACTTGCATATATATTAGCAGTGGTCGTAATAGGAAGGTTTGCCACGGAAATATTAGAATCCTCATAGAAATTACTTGTACTGCCTAGATTACTTCCACCCTGAGAAAATACATATGCATTCTCATTCAGAGCTACCACAGAGGTATATCCTTGAATATTTGACACAGTTGATATTAGACCTGCAGATGTCTGTGCCGAGGAAATAATGGTAAAGGGTGGTGACCCGAGACCATTCATGCTTGAGTTAAAAATTAGATTGAGCTGATTGCTCTGTGTTGTAATGGATCCTGTCATCGTCGATTGTAGGGATGCAGTCGAAATATAGCCGATTAATCCGAGGCCGTCCACGGTCGATGTATAGGATCGCGTTGAAATATATCTGTAGGGAGGTTGTGCTAGACCATTTATAGTCGACGCGATGGCTGGCGTGGATATATAGCTAAAGGCCACATTATTGACGAAGGATTGTAGATTACTTCCCTTCAGTGGTGTAAGATTTGTAATCACCGTATCTAGGGCTGATCTTGTTACATACGTAGTACCAGCGTCTTGCATAGCCTTCGCGAGGACGGAAGAAGAAATATAGGTCTGGCCTAGATTTGCGACGAAGGTCACGAGATTGGAAGTATTGACGTTCGATAGACCTGTCGTAGTAGAAACAAGGTTGCCCGTTGAGGCGTAGCCGATTCCACCCAGACCGGTCATCGTTGATACCATATTCACAGTCGTGTTGGAACGTACACCGGTAATAGTACTTGTTAAAGAGGTAGACGACGTATAGAGCTGGCCGAGATTCTGTACCGTGGAGAAAAGTTGGGTAGTGGAAATATATCCCAGCGTCTGGACATTGGATGTTATATTCAGTACGAGACCTGTGGTGGTAGATGTCAGATTCCCCGTTGACATGTAGCCATTTGATCCCGAGGCCAGGCCGGCTACCATCGTATTCAACTGCCCGTTAATTGTACTAAAGGATACGCTTGGTATCGTGGCATTACAGTAGCTGACGTTCGAGGTTGATACCGCAAGAAGAGCAGAGGTGACGTAGCTATATGGCTGATTAGAGAGTCCCGAGACAGTGGAGAAGAGGGATGCCGAGGAGACATAGGAATATGGGTCCCTGGCGAGATTGTTAACGGTCGAAACAATCGTTTTCTCTTCGAGGGAAAGGTAGGAGGTAATGGTCGATACAATTGAGGCAGATGAGACATAGTTATACCCTTGGGAGAGGCCATCAACCGTTGACATTAGCGACTGTGTCGAGATATAGGCATAGGGATTTTCTGCGAGGCCGTCCACCGTTGATGTAAGAGCCTTGGTAGATATATAGGAAAAGGGAGAGAAGCCCAGTCCAAATACAGTCGATACGATAGAAGCTGAAGATATATAGCTATTGGGAAACCTCGCCAGATTATCGACAGTTGATTGAAGTTGTCCCGTTGATATATAATCATAGTTTCCAATGCCCGTGATCGTTGATGCCACAAAGTAGGGGCCGCTCGAAATATAGATTGCACTGAGCCCGTTCACCGTTGACTGCAGATTCGACGTGTAAAGCGGTACGCTCCCCTGGATCGTCAAATTCGAGGTGTAGACGGTGCCGAGGCTAGATATATACCCCTTATTTTCCACGTGGCCTTGCATATAGACAGCCGATACGACATTGAGAGACCCTACCGAGACACTGGCAAGTTCCGCGAAATCATTCGAATAGGGATATATATCAGCAATATTCCATAGATTGGAGTTGAGTGGGTGGGGGCCTACCTTTATATAGCCCGTGATCGTCTTCTGTGTTGTTCCGTCGACAAATCTGTAGCCTGACCCGGAGATTGTAACAGTTGCTGAAGGTATGTCAGAGGGGACGTGGAGGGTAATTGTGGACCCATATAGGGCCTGGGTTAAATGTAGATTAGAACTGACCACGAAGGTGTTGGACATAGTCCTCTACTAGTAGTTCAATGAATCAGAGAATCAAGTTCCGCATCCAGCTCCTTAATTGCCTCCAGTATGGCCACGTGCAGCGACTCGTATTTTACAGACTTCATCTTATCGTCGCCATCACCTGTAAAAACAAGGTCTGGGAACACCTGCTCCACATCTTGGGCAAGAAATCCCACGTTTCTTTTGTGAGTCGGATCATCCTTCCATGTGAAATAGATGCCAGTGAGAGAATTTATCTTCTCTAAGGCATTCGACATGGCAACAATATCCTTCTTCAGGCGACGATCGGAGGAACTGCCCAATTGTGTACCATCGGCAAAATACTTCCCGTTTTGACCATTATAGCTTGCATAGAAGTTGGTCGCAGTTAAATTGCATGTTGTGTATAGATTCTGCGTGTTTACTATGGTAGTTACAGTTAATGAGGCCGACGGCTGAATTGACCCGTTCAAATACTTGAAGAGTTGGGTATCTGATCCCGTAATTGATAGAGTACTTATTGACTGGGATGGATTCGATCCAGCAAGAGTATTTGCCACACCTATTGATGTACTTGTAAGAATGGCTGACGTATTTGTATTCGTTGAGATATATCCGAGAGAGCCGAGATTCTGAACAGTCGATACGAGATTAGAGCTAAGCAAGTTCGAATAAGATGTCTGTTGACTATTATAACTTGTCGTAAGATCCGCCTGCTTCATGTATGTAAGTGTAGGGATATTCGTTGCAAGGTAGGGCGTTGAAATATAGTCCCCCCCTATATTCTGAAAGGTGGTGGCCAGCGATGCAGCAGAAACATAGCTCAGAGAGCCGAGACCCTGTACCGTCGATGTGAGCTGTAGCGATGAATAAGGAAGCACGAGAAAGGCCGCAACAGTGGGTACAAGATAGGAGGTTGACATGTAGGAATAAGGCAGCGATCCGAGACTTTGTGCCGTCGATACGAATCGATCAATCGATACATACTTCTGTCCCATACCTGCCACAGTCGAGAGGAGAGTGTTCGACTGGAGGGTAAGTAGACCAGTAACAGAATCTACCATCTGTGGGGTCGATATGTATGAGAACGGCAACGAGCCGAGATTCGCCGAGGTAGATCCAAATGAGTTACTATACGCAGCTGTAAATGTACCTTGTACAGCGACAGTGAGTTCTGGAGTCGAGATATAGCCCAGACTTCCGAGATTATTAAGGGTAGATATTATCTGCGTCGTTGAGATATAGCCCGCACTTCCCAACCCTGCCACGGTCGAGGTGAGAATCGATGTATTTGAGGTTAATAGTCCATCGCATGTCGATGTAATATGTGCAGTCGATACATAAGTCTTTCCAAGCCCCTCTGCCGTACTTATATACAGAGCGGTTGCGGCTGCACCCCCGATATTTGACTGAAAGGATTGGGTAGATGATACTAACCACGAGGTAGATATGTAGCCAAAGGTGGCCAGACCTCGTACCGTGGAAAGAAGGGCAGGCGACGATATATAGCCCGAAGTGCCGAGGCCGGCCACCGTCGAAGTATACGTAGCCCCGTAGATAAGGCCATTCTGGTAGTTAGAAAATGTCGATAGGAAATCGGCTGATGATACATATCCAGAAGTACCGAGGCCATTTACAGTGGATACGAGATTTGACTTACTTATATAGTTTGAGCCAACACCTGTAACGATCGACGTGACCTGACTCCGCGATATGTATCCAAAGGTCCCTAGACCTTCTATTGTGGATTGTAACGAGTAGGTTGAAAAGTAGGGTAAGGTCGCAACAGTATTTACGAGATCTGTGTTAAAGGTGTAATCATTTGACTGCAGCTTTTCGACAGGAATGTGTACGCTGCTCGTATAGAACTGGCCCAGGTTCTGTACGGTGGATACCATATTTGGAAGAATAATAGGGCTAAGAACTCCCACCTGGATAGAGGGGGCGTCGAAGAAGCCGCTGCTTGAGATGTTACTTGCGACGAGGGTATCGAATATCTTCGAGGTGCCGAAAATATTCATCGAGCCCGTCACCGTAATAGAAGTAGTAGAGACTTCCTGATTATAGGTAAAAGGAAATGCATGGGCTATGCCACCTGTAGAAGGGTTTACAGTGAGCGTAGTATAGGGTGTGTCGATTGTTTTTACGGTGGTGCCGTCGCTAAAGGTTCCACCCACCTTCGATATGGTGATAGTATTGCTCGTGTTACGAGTTCCTCCAATATCCCGAATCGTTTGTAGCTGGGCGAAGAAGGGGGAGGAAATATAGGCCCTGACATTGGAATCTGATAATTGGATCAGAGATGCCATATACTACTTGGAATAGTAAAATTAAGTGCTTTCTGTCCACGCGGCCACGCGTAACGATACATGCGTACGAATAACCCATAACATAGATCACCCCCCAGTACATGCAGAGCTCCTCGTCCCGTTTCCTAACCAATATTGTACCCCTTCAAAATGTACAGACGAACTTGTCTGGCCAGAACCAAGTACAGGTTCTGCAGGCAAATATTATTACTCTCCAGGCGGCCGTGCAAAATCTCCAGGTCGCAGTCCAGAGCTCCAGCAATTTACAGGCAACGGTGTCTGCTCTGCAGACGATCGTACAGAATCTCCAGGTCACAGTCCAGAGCTCCAGCAATACCAACCTACAAGCAACCGTTGCTACTCTGCAGTCCACAGTACAGACTATGCAAACCTCCCTCGCTATCCTTCAGGCACAGGTTACGGCACTTCAGGCAAAGGGGTAGGGCTAAACCGCTCTGTCAATGAATTATGAATGACGGCAAAACCGGAGTATCTTCCAGGAATGACTGAGTATATATCGAAGGCAGACATACGACCCTTTGTATTAGATGGGAAAAGGCCCGTCGTGCTCATTGGTAGTTCGCCAATCGACATGAAAACCATCTTTAACAACGGCCTTCTCCAAAACGTCTATATTCTCTATCGCATGTTCCAGTCCATGGGCTATCAGCCCGTTATGCTGATGTCATCGCTTCCCGATGAACTTCCCAGCTATATGACTGATCTGACCATGCTCTCCATTGAAGCCTTTCTGAAGGCCTCCATTCCTGTAACAGTGTATCTGGAAATTGCCATGAGTGTAGACTCGATTGTAAAGGAATTTCTCAATCAATCTGGTACCCGTGTCTACAAGCTGTATCTGGGAAACATTCTAAATATCGACATTGAAAGTCCACTCTGCTATCCTGGCATGTATTTTGTACATCATTATATAGGCCACGTCGATGATGTCTGGGTATCTCCCCATTATGCACAGCATCTGCAGTATGCTAGGGCGGTGAATCGTGTGGATATCAGGAATAAGAAGGATTCCATAGCACCCTACGTATGGGACCCCTGTGTTCTCACGAACGGCGGTACCCGGTCCTTTGAGTGGTCACCTCCTGAAAAGGGATCCGAGATCTTCCTCATCATTGAGCCGAACATCAGTTTCCAGAAGACATCGATTGTCCCACTATCGATCGTCGAGTCATGGTACAGGAAGCAGAAAGGTTGGAAGGGGAAGGTTGTGATCGTCAACGGCAATCGCCTGGATGTTCTACCGTATTTCCGCGATTCTCTCGCCTCATCCTTTGACCTTGTTAAAGATGGGAAGATTGATATGAGAGGGAGAATGTCGATTGTAGAGATCCTCACAGAGTTCCCGTCTGCCATTCCCATCTGCCACCAGTGGAACAACGAATACAACTACATGGTTCTCGAATATTTCCACTGCCTATTCCCCGTCCTCCACAATGCGAGTGACTGGTCCGACTACGGATATTATTACCCAAACTCCGATATTGCTGCGGGGGTCGCCCAACTTGAGAGGAGCATCGACCATGCCAGCAGAAAGGAGACATTCAAGTCGCATGCAAGGACGCTGGCATGGAGACACTCGCCCTACAATCCTGATGTCCAGAATGCCTGGGCCAAGTTGCTGGGTCTATAACTGGGTCTAAAACTTCTTATTTACTATCTTTGAGAGTGGAAGAATGCATATCGGAATTACCGTGTCCTTCAAGTATTCGGTATTTAGCAGCGGTGCTGCACAAACAGCTCTAGCCTTAGCCGAGCTATATTCTTTCCTGGGGTATACATGCAGTTTTATTAATGTATCGAGTGAGTCATGGTGGACGGATATTCCATCCCTGCAGAAGCGGTGGAAGATTGTTAACGCGGAAGATATAGGAGCAGAAGCACCATACGACCGCATCCTTGAAGTGGAAGTACTGACACCTGCTCAGAGAGCACAGGCAGCCTGCCCGTGTATATGGATTGTGCGAAAGGGTCCTCTCTTTCGCGATATCGAATCGTGTGTCATTCCCTATCCCATTGCAAAGCGTGACTTGACCGGCATTTCCGAGTCATGGTTACAGGATATATGTACGCCAGATGATATACAGTACGTGGAATTAATTACGCGAAAGCCGGTTCGTGTAGTACCCTTTCTCTGGTCAGCTCTGGCAATCGAGACCTTCCGCAAGGAGACCAAGCCCCCTATTTGGCAGCAGAGCTATGCGAAGGATAAGCCGGTTCAGGTACATATCTGTGAGACGAACACGAGTTCGGCTAGCAGCTGTGTAATCCCTCTCTGCATCTTTGGGGAAAGTGTTGTACAGGGAACCCTTGATCCCCACCTGAAGGTCCACAATGGCGATCACCTCGTGAGCTCAGAGTATTTTCAGAAGAATCTGTGGGCGAATATCGTGGGAGATATCAAGGGCATGGAAATTGCCGATTGCTTCGTCGGTCGTCAGAGAATTCCCGATCTGGCGTCGATACCAAATACCCTTCTTATTACACACTCCCGATTCACCACAATTCGCCCATACCAGCTTGATGCTCTATGGTGTGGAATTCCTATTGTTCACAATTCAGTGCTCCTTCGAGATGTGAGCCCGGATGTGGCGAGAGGATTTTATCCGAACAATGATATTGCAGCAGGGTGTGCAGCAGTGGAGTCGCTGAAGAACTGGATCACAGAGAAGGAGCTGTTTACCATTCGCAGGAACATTCTGCATAGATTTGGCATCCTTTCGGAACATGTAAAAGGTGGTTGGAAGGAGGCCTTGGAGGCTTCTACTTTGGCAAAGCCCGTGCTCCGTATCACATTCACCGATATGTGGGAGAACTTCAACCCTGCCTATAATTTCTTCACCCTTCTCCTGGAGGCGCATGGATACACGGTTCTTGGTTCATATGGGTCTACTCCATGCGATCTACTGATCTTCGGTCCCTTCGGCTCCGAGTGGAAGTCGCCCCAGTTTGCAAAGATTCCCAAGGTCCACTACACTGGCGAAAATACACCACCAGTAAAGCACGCCGATGTATTCCTAAATCTAGGCTACCAGATGAATACTGATCCCAACTATATACGTTTACCCCTCTGGGTCCTCGAAGTCGACTGGTTCCAGGCCGATGCCAAGATTCGCAACCCCATCCCGATTTCTCTGGAAGAGTGTATGAACGTTAGCGAATACGCAGATATACGCAAACGCTTCTGTGCCTTCATCGTCTCAAATCCCTCTCAGCCTGTTCGCAACCAGGCCTTTCACACCCTCTGTCGCTACAAGCCTGTCGACTCTGCCGGCCGCCTTTATAACACCATCGGCCCTGAACTGTTTGCCGGCCTCGGTGGCGGTGGCGGTGAGAGACGCAAGGTTGACTTTCTCAGGCAATACAAGTTCTGCATTGCATACGAAAATGAAGCATCGCCTGGCTATATTACCGAGAAGATCCTGCACGCAAAGGCCGCAGGCTGTGTACCTATTTACTGGGGTGCTCCCAATCTCGATGTCGACTTCGATGTGGAGGGCTGCATTGATGCGAGAGGCCTTACTGCAGAAGAGCTTCTTGTCCGTGTAAAAGAGGTTGATGAGGATGACAGCCTTTGGCGGAGGAAGGCGATGGTTCCTGCCATTAGTGCAAAGAAGTTGCGGGAGACGGAGGCACTCTTAGACACAGTGGCGAAGCGTATTATTGCTAAGGGAGCGGCAAGCGAAGCAAGCGAAGCAGCAAGTACAGTTGCAGCAAGTACAGTTGCAACAAAGACCCACCTCGGTAACACAGTCTTTGTGACCGGTTGCAACGCACGTTTCGTCGACTCCCTTCTTACCCACTGGCTTCCCGCCATCTTCGCTCAGAAGAATTCTTCCACCAATGTCCAGGTACACGTATATCTAATGGGCGTGGATGCGGCAGCGAGGAAGAGAATTCTGGACGCATTCCCCGTTTCTCTCTTCGACATCCCCACTGAGCCCGCTGGATTTGCTGATTCCTGGAACCCGCAACACTTCCTATGGAAGCTCTGGCTCCTTCGTGAGTCTGTTACAAAGATTACTGCTGGCTATCCTGTGGTCTACCTCGACACTGGCGTCATGATGTGCAGGTGGCCTGTCAAATGGCTGAACCGTGTGAAGGAGGAGGGTATCTGCATCCTGGAAGATGAGTCGCAGGACAATCGTCACTGGTGCAATCCCTCCTTTTGCAAGGAACTCCGTGTTACAGAGGGTGAGCTAGGTGACCAGCAGATATGGGCAGGGGCCATTGCCTTCATCGCAGGGGATGCAAAAGCGAAGAATCTCTTTGAAGCTGCATGGATCCTTGGGCAGAACCCAGCCGTCATTGTGGGGGAGAAGTGGTCGGGCCTTGGAGCAGATAAGAAGCCATATGGGCATCGCCATGATCAGAGCATTCTGTCTATCGTTTCCAAGAGACAGGGACTCCCCAGATTTCCTCTCAGCGAAGTGTATTGCCACACCAGTATTCGTCACACCTTTATGAAGGGACTTTCCCTATACGCCCACCGTGGATTTTTCGTCGTCAATGATCCTATTGCAATGGGTATCGACACCGCCTGGGTGATCAATCTCGACAGAAGAAAGGATCGTATGGAGAAGTTTCTTACGAACAATGAGTTTCTGCGTGAGAAGCATATGCGTTTTCCTGCCATTGATGGAACCAAGCTCAAGCTAACGCCGAAGATTGCCCGCCTCTTCGCATCATCCCATAATATTTCTTGGAGAAAGGGAGTGATGGGATGTGCGATCAGTCATATGACACTCTGGCAGAAGCTGCTCGATGACAAGAAGGAAATTAACACCTACCTCATTCTCGAGGATGATGCCGTCGTGAACTCTGAGCTGATATCATTGTTTAATACAATGCACGAGAAATTGCCTGCCGATTGGGATGTCATCTACCTGGGCGGAGTTCTTCCGCCAAACCGTGAGGGCTTCGAGTCATCGATCGAACCAGTCAATGAGTTTCTGGGCCGTGTTAAAAAGAATACTTTGTTCCACGAGAAGGGGTCTAACTACTTTCACTTCTGTGCCTATTCCTACATACTTCGACGCTCAGGTGCAGAGAAGCTCATGCGGATATGTGAGGAGAGAGAAGGTTGCTGGGCACCGGCGGATCACCTCATTTGCAATGCGTATGATAAGCTGAATATCTATTTTACGAATCCCCTCATAGCTGGATGCTACCAGGATACGGACCCTCGCTACCAGGCGAGTAATTTCAATACCTTTGGAAAGGAGGAGTATGATAGTGATCTGAGGAACGAGGACCGATTTACTGATGCTGAGGTATGTGCCCTACCTGTCGTGCCTCTCGACATTGCAGGAGCCTTGAAGGAGGCATCTGCTCCTGCTTTAGTTAAGACAGTGGTAGAGGCCCCTGCCCCTGCTCCTGCTCCTGTTGAAGCCAAACCTATAAGAGAAGAACTATTCCCCCTAATGTATCATGATATCGATGGGCTGTTTGAGAAGAAGTGGCTGGAATTCATCCTCGGCCAAACCTTCGAAACGATCCGAACCAGGGTACCCATTATTATCTATCAGCATCCCTATTGTGATAAGTTAAAGGAGGTTCTCCGCACATGGCCCGCCTTCACCCTGTTACATTTGAGCGATGATGATTGTACAGATCCAATCGATATTTACGACTGGCCGAACTGCAAGGGCGTTGTGCGGAATTATGTGCGTCCCCTGCGAAACCAGAAGGTTGTGACAATTCCTCTCGGATATCACTGGTCAAGGAATCGAATGATACAGAAGCGAAGCCTCGTCTGGTCCTTCATAGGTGCCGAGCACGGCGATCGCAAGGAGAAGTTGCGTGCATTTAAGGGTCTCACCCCTAATACCTGCATCTTCCAACCTGGATGGAACAGTATACATGCAATAGGTGAAGATGAGACCCTCGATACCTTGGAAGCAAGTATGTGTGTGCCGTGCCCTGGGGGAGTTAACTATGAGACCTTTCGTATCTACGAGGCCTTGGAGGCAGGGGCTGTACCTATCCTTGTCGACGGCGACGCCGCATTCCTTGAATATCTGAAACGTTGGCTGCCCATCGTATCATCGCCCGATTGGGCCACCGCTGCTCGTATCGTGGCGGGACTTGCTCAACGCCCTGAAATCTACGAGTCCTATCGCAACTCTCTCATGGACGGATGGGCGTCGATGAAGCGGTCAGCGGTGGAGGCGGCCAGAAAAACACTCGGTCTAAGGGATACTAGCTCTTACTAGTCTATAGCAATGGATTCGAATGCAATTCCTAGTCTGGACGCTAGTCCCGCAGATTATACTACGATGTCTGTGTCACTGTCTGATATGAAGACCGAGAAGAAGCGTCTCAAGTTTCTTCTCGTATCTACGCACTGCCACCAGTACACCGGCTACAGCAAGGTATCCTGGGGCATCCTGAAGGAACTCGCCAAGAATCCCTGGCTTTCCGTAACCCACTTCGGCTTCCAGAAGTTCCCCCAGCAGCAGTTCCAGAACGGCTATCGCCCCTACCCTCCGTCGGTACGTGTGATTGACGCCGCCTCTCTCGAGCGTCCCTTCGAGCAGGGCTTCGGCTTCACGGTTCTGCCTGATGTCATTCGCAAGCTGAGCCCCGATGTAGTCATGATCTACAACGACATGTCCGTGGTCGCCAAGTTTTTCGCCGAGATAGACAAGGCCGGCATACCGAAGACATTCAAGATGTGGGTCTACGCCGACCAGGTCTATAATTGCCAGAACCAGATGTTCATTGACATGCTGAACCTGAAGGCCGAGCGTATCTTCGCCTTCACTCCCTTCTGGAAGAAGTGCCTGAAGGACCAGGGTGTGAATCGCCCTCTCGATGTACTGTTACATGGGTTCGATGCGAACATCTATGTGCCCATCGATAAGGCTCAGGCGCGCAAGGAGCTGCAGATCCCCGAGGATGCCTTCCTGTTTCTGAATGTGAATCGTAACCAGCCTAGAAAGAGATACGACCTGCTCATCATGGCCTTCGTTGAGCTGCTGGTCAAGTACCCCAACCGTAACATCTGCCTACTCTGCATCTGCGACAAGGGTGACAAGGGCGGCTGGTGGCTGTTCGATATCTTCAAGCGTGAGCTTCAGCTCCGCGGGGCCAGGGCCGAGCAGTTCATGACTCGCCTGATGCTGACGTCGCAGGACATGACGTTCACCGATGAGGCGATCAACAAGTTCTATAACATTGCTGATGTGGGCGTAAACTCCGCCGAGGGCGAGGGCTGGGGCCTGTGCAACTTCGAGGGGATGGGCGTGGGGGTGCCACAGGTGGTGCCGAATGTGGGTGGCTTCAAGGAGTTCTGCACACCCGATAACTCAGTCCTGGTCGAGGCCAAGTACAGATATTATCTTCCGACGGTCTACTCGCCGGTTGGTGGTGAGGTCAACTGCATCGATGCTCATGATCTGTTCCTCGGCATGGAGAAGTACCTGGATGCTGATCTGAGAAAGGAGCACGGTGTTGCCGCGAGAAAGAAGGTGCTGGAGTATACGTGGGAGAGAGCGGTCGTCCCGCTCGTCAAGCGTCTCAAGGAGTCGCTAGAGGATCTGGATGAATAAGCGTCTACTCGAAGAGTAAGCGACTGTGCCAAATAATGTTCCAATAGTATAGAATGGCTGGAAAACCCCGAAGTATTAATAATTTAATTACTAATATTGATGGTAAGGTCAAAGATTTACTGAACGGCGGCAGAGCCCTTCAAAAGGCTGTGGATCGTGCAACAGAGTCGGTGGAGAACAAGAAGGAGCCCCCGCTAACGCCCCAGGAGGAGGAAGTTATCCTGGGTGCCGTGGACGATTTCAAGACGAAGCTGGCCGACTCCTTTCACACCCTCAATAGGAAACTGGACCAGACCGAGCTCGGTAAACTGATGGGCGAAATTGATGCATCTGTTAGTGCACTGAGAACGGCGAATCGTGTTGCAAATCTAAATGCTGCTACTTCAGCCGCAGAAAACTCTTCTAGACCTCTGCCCGATAGACTGCGGGCGTTTCAGGTGATTCTGAGAACCCCTGAGGGCTTTGATATATTAAAGGGTATTGTAAATCATCAATCGACAGGGGAGCCGAGCATATATGACGGATTCAAGAAAGGACTGGAGGACATTGTTACGTTTCCGGGTCTTCACCTTGAGAAGCTTGCGAAGTACATGACCAATGGAACATTCATGATGGTAGATGACGCTGGCATACAGGATATCATGACAAGCCTTTTGGAGGCGAAAGCTTCTAATGCATCTCAGGCATCTGGCCAGTCCAAGGGTGGAAGAAGATCAAGAAAACAAAACCGTAGATAGAGTAGATGGACAGAGTTCTGAACAAAATAAATTCTGTCACCAAGGATACGACGAACCAGGTAAAGAAGATTTCCGATAAGGTAAATGCTCTTTCCGAGTTAACAAAGGGTGTTCTGGGATCGGGCGCGGCTGCCCGACACAATGCCGAGATGGCTGCTGCTGCGGCAGCGGCTCGCAAGGTTGCGGCGAATGCGGCGGCGAACGCGGCCAATGCCCAGCGTATTGCGGCAGAAGCACTTGCAAAGGCGGGCGACAAGAATACTGCGGGTGCAAAGGCGGCGGCGAATGCGGCGAAGGCTGCTGAGGAGGCTGCAAAGTCTGCAAAGGAGGCGGAAGCTGCGGCTAACGAGGCTAACCAGAACAGAAAGAGAGAGGCTCTGTTTGAGAATACGGCCGAGAATGCTACTGCAGCTGCTTCTGCTGCTGCTGCTGCAAATGAGGCCAACCAGAACAGAAAGAGAGCTGCTCTGTTTGAGAATACGGCTGAGGAGAAGGCCGCTAAGGCTGCTGCTAACGCGGCAAACGAGGCCAACCAGAACAGAAAGAGAGAGGCCCTGTTTGAGAATAATAATAACCTGTCAAAGGTGAATACAAGCCTCTTTCAGAATACTCCGTCTGTTGCCAGCCGCCTAGCCATTGAGAATGTGAAGGAGAACGCTCCCCAGCTGCACCTCACCGTTCCCCAGCAGACCCGCCTGCGTTCTTATGCGGAGGATATGTACAGAATCATTCGTGCAAACCCGGCTGCTCAAACCTTCATTACGCGTGCCTTTGAGGAGATCCGCAGAAATGAACTTACCTCCGAGCAAATCCGCAGAATTCTTAGCAATCTGCGTGCGATCGCTAGAGAGGATTCGCGTGCCCTTACGGATCGCAACCAGCCGCTTGATATGGTGCTAAATGTGGTGACGGAGAATGCATCTGCTAACACGGGTTCTATCGGCCCCCCTACTCCCACCACAGATCAGCGTGCTACCCTTCGTAACATGGTAAGCAGATTCTTTAACATCGGCATGGATGTGGTCAATGATCTCTCGGATGCGGACCTCTTTAACGCCCTTCTACTGTATCACTTCCTTAGCATGGGTCATGGATCTGCTTCTGGTTCTGCATCTGCATCTGCCTCTGGTCTTGGAAACCGTGCCCATGAACTGCAGAACGGTCCCCCTCCAAGCCGCCTGGCCCTCCAGAACGGCAATGAGAATAGAGGTCTCCGCATCAGAACCCCTCCGAATGCAGACAATCTCTATGTATCACCTGCTAGCACAGGTTCTCTGAGTCTGAGCAACTATAATAATGGAAACTTTACAACGGATACGACGCCTAGTCCCAAGGCCTCTGGCCGCCTCAATCCTGGCTCATCGACAAACATGGTACGCTATGCTAAGGGTGGTCGCAGAACCAGAAAAATGAAGTCATCTCGTAGAATGTCGTGCGGATGTGGCGTCAAGTTTGGTGGTGCTCGTAAGACACGTAACAGAAAGAACAAGAGAAAGTCTAAGACATCCAGGCGGTAATTGCTTATGATAAACCGTGTTAAATCTGGCAGAATTGTCCTGTATCCTACCATATAGCAATATGATAGTACACAGAGCCCCCCTACAAACAGATACCTTTGACCCATCCCATGTGGATGAAGATACCAGACCCCGCACTCGCTGTGGCTATCTAGTCCCCGATGCATTCCAAGCATATAATGTAGCTCTTTCCGAGGCAGGATCCGCTGCTAGTGCCAAGGCCATCCATTTCGCTGCCGACATTATCTGTAGCGGCGGCCTAGATATTTGGATTCGTTCTGTATATACGTACTGTGTAAAAAGGATTGGCCTGGGGAATCCACGGATCTTCGTCTATATCCGAGATGCCTTCAAACGCCTCGATGCCAAATCCCTGGCCCTCCCACAAGAAGCCTTCTTCAAGGACGCCACTGTCCATGCCGCCGTGGGCGAGACCGTCCTCCTTCTCCAACTATGTGCCAAGAGACCGAACATCCAGTGGCCGAAGGTAGATGATGCTACGAAGGCACCCGGCTGGCTACGTGGCATCGCCTCCTCCCCTGAAACACGGGCTACGCGGACCATCTGGTCCTCCGATGGCGATAGTACACCCTTGTACCTCGTGTCAAATGAGATCTGCAAGGCGGTCCAGGACGGCTCTACCGAGCGTGCTCTCTTCTGGGTTCGCTGGTCGTACGAAGAGGATGCTCGTATACGAAAAGAAACCAAGGGGCCCGGCCTTACTCGCAAGGAGCGTCTCTTAGTCGGCTCGCCAGCCCAGAGGACTGACGTCGGCCTGTATTTTGTGGCACTTCTCATTGAGATATATAAGGAACTTGCCGACAAGCAGCTTGTTCGTATGCATGAAGAAGTGACCGAGCTAGCACGGCTGTGGAAGAGTGGAGAAAAGCGAATGGCCACTGCACTCAAGAAAGATATCCTTGCCCTCATGATAAGTATTTGCTGTGAGGTGCCGAGGTGGAAGGTTCCTGCTGCACCCCCTCTGACCCAGGACCCCGTTCGTCTCTCGAGAGCCGTTACCCAAGTCCCTTATTTCTTTCAAGAAGTCCTCGAATATAAGGCACTCTCTGTATCTGACCAATTGAAGCCAAAGATGATGCAGAGTCCGAAGAAGAAGAAAGTTAAAGAAGTTGTGGTGGATGACCGCATGGCCGCCTATGAGGCCGCTATGGATGCATATATGAATAAGTAACTGCAAAAGAAAAAAGACAAAAGACAAAAGACAAAAGACAAACCATAAAAAAATTGAAGTCGCAGTACCAGCAGAAGCCAGTCCACATGGATTCTATAATCGATCTCGCCGACCGTCTCCAAAAAGCAAATTGGGCCTATCACAATACTGATACCCCCACTATGGGAGATGATGAGTACGACAGGCTCCTAGAACTCTTGCGTTCCAAGGCCCCGTCCCACCCCTTCCTAAAGTGTATTGGTGCAACACCTGATGCAAATACAACGATCCTCCCTGTCCCTCTAGCATCTCTCGATAAGGTTCGCATGGGCGAGGCAGGCCTGCAGCGGTGGCAGAAGCGGCGAGCTATGATGGGGGTCGAGTCATGTGTCGTTAGCGAGAAGCTAGATGGACTCTCGGCACTACTCATCTATGATTCTAAGGTATCGCTCTACCTCCGCGGGGATGGTGTAAAAGGTGTGTGTGTGAATCGCATTCTGCCTTCGTTGGCCCTTCCTTCTGTAGAGCCTTGTATGATTCGCGGTGAGCTTGTTCTCTCGCACGCTGATACTCCCGCGGGGTCCGTAGGCCGCTCTCTCGTCAACGGCTGGGTGCATCGGGCCCTCGATACCACGAAGCCGCTGCCCAAGGAGCTGAGCAAGGTCCACTTTGTGGCGTACCAGCTCATTTCCCATGGTCTACCGCGTGGTGATCAAATGGCATGGCTTGCACGAGCTGGCTTTCGTGTGGCCCCATGGCACAAGGAACCGTTGAAGCCCCTGACGGAGGACACCCTCTATAAGATCCTGGTACGTGCAAAAGAGGGGTCTGCATATCCTATTGACGGCATTGTCATTGGGACGGATACCGTGCCGGCTACAGTTGGGGGTGGGGGCGAGGCAAAGAATCCCCCCGATTGTATTGCCTTCAAGGCGTCGTTGGAGGAGCAAAAGAAGGAGACTACGGTCCTATTCGTCGAGTGGAACGTGAGTCGCCTCAACACGTGGATTCCACGGATCCAGATTGAGCCTGTTGTCATTGGTGGGGCGAAGATCGAGTGGATGAGTGGGCACAGTGCGAAGATGATCTCCGAGGGGGTGGTTGGAAAGGGGGCACGCATTGTCCTCCGTCGCAGCGGGGACGTCATCCCGACGCTCGACTCGGTCGTATCTCCGTGCCCTACAGGGCCGTGCCTTCCCCCCGCCGGTTCGTGGGATTGGGATGCAAATCGTGTGCATGCCGTGCGAAAGGAGGGGTCGATGGAGGGTACGGCGGGGCTGGCCGAGAAGGCATTGCTCCATGCCCTACAGACCCTGGGGGTTGAGGGCATTGGCCCGGGTCTGGTGGCCAATCTGGTCAAGGGAGGTGTTATGGACTTCCCCTCACTACTTACGGCCGATCCGAGCGTACTCAAGGAGGCACTCGGGCCTACGCGGTATAGCAAGGTTATGGAGCTGGTGAAGAGCTCGCTAGAGAAGGCGAGTCCGTGTACCCTGTGCATTGCCAGCAATCTCTTGCCGAGGGGAGTTGGTGAGAGGAAGTTGCGGCCCCTGTTCTCCAAGGAAGCATCGCCCCGACGATGGACGCCTGCTCTGCTCGAGGGGATTGAGGGATGGAGCAAGGATACGCTTGCGGGGTTGTTTGCGGCCCTCCCTGGCGTTCTCATATGGTGCCAGGCCGTCAAGCCTGGGTGCTTTGATTTGGCTGCTGCTACTGCTGCTTCTACTGCTACTGCTGCTGCACTCATTTCTGCATCTGCATCGCCTGCTCAACAAAAGTCCGTGGTCTTTACCGGTGTACGGCCCGATGCAGCTTTACAGGAGGCGATGACTCGTTCCGGTTGGAAGATGTCCGATTCCCTGACGAAGGTAACGCATCTCCTCGTGCACGCCGACGGGGCCAAGGAAACCGGCAAACTCGCCACTGCCAGGAAGTACGGTATCGAGGCCTGTTCTATTTCACAGTTTCGAGCCAGGTGTTAGATGGGCAACATAGCGTCAGGATATATATTTACAAATCCACCCGGAACAATAGCCGACGCACAAGTGCGAATCAATGCTGAGATCGCAGCAGTACGAGCCACCGGTGGCAACAACTCCAGATTTTTTACTCAGACTAGCTCTGCCCCTCCTCTCCAGGATAACCAGTCCTTTCTCGTAAATATACAGCCTCTGACAGCCTACCTCGGCGGCTATCTCGGCCAACCCGAAGGCCTGTTCAATGCCAACTATTTCCTGCAAACCGCCTTCGCAGCCGGCATTCGCTCATTCCACCTGCCAATCTCCACCTATATGAATCCCTCGAAGGTCCCTCCTACCTGGCCCTATTCAGGTATGCCCGTCATTGCGGCCAGAGATACCACCGATACCATCGTCAGCGTGAACGCCATTTCCGTCAGCCAGTTCATCGAAGCCCTCGTGGAGTACAAGTCAGTGTCAGGATATTCAACGGAGCCCATCATTCTCATCCTAGAAGATGCCCTATCAGAGCTCGACAGATCCAAGATAAACTATGCCAAATTCATGACCGCAATTGCAAAGCAACTCCAGCCTCTCGACACCTTTCGCCTCACCACTGCCGGCTCCTATGGCTCCGTCGTCGGCGGCCTGAATCAGAAGAAACTTCTTACCGAGATTCCTCTGAACAGCTTTGACAACAAGGTCATTATCTTCACCAACTTCGATGTAAGCCAGGACAGCACACAATCACTGGCCTCCTACGCCAATTTCATCTATTCCGATGGAGACAACACGCTCCCTGTGCGTGAAATTGCTCTCGAGGATATCTCAGGAAGCCAGACCGACTGGATATCGAAGGCACGCACGAACTGGTATATCGCGAAGAGCAAGACACCCCTTATTGCACCTGATGCTGCCACCATCAAGAAGGCCTTTGCCAATGGCATACAATGTGTTCCTGTCCCGCTCCTATCAAACCCCATGGAAAAGATATCGACCCTGTGGCCTATGTGGGGAGGAGCGAGTTACGCGTTGAAGGTAAATGAGACCCGCTATACGAGACCCTCACCGGTTGTCCCGCATATGTTGAATGCCAGACTCAATGCCAGCTTGGAAGGCAAGGAGCCAGGAAGTCTTGTTGTGCGTTAAGTAGATGGAGGACTCTCCGAAAGATATTCTGAGTCCTATCCTGTCTAAACCGAATATTCAGAGACAAATCGGCTTCCTCGAAGATGCTGTTAAACAGGCCAAGAAGAGAGTCGATTTTGCCATAGCCAATGACACAGAGATCCAGAGAGGCATCGAAGTCGTCGAGAGATTTCTTCGTAAGAAGCGTCGCGTCTGTTATGGAGGTCAGGCTATCAATTCACTTCTGTCAAAGGGAAGAAAGTTCTACGACGAGAAGTATTCGATACCTGATTACGATTTCTTTACACCCAGTTACAAGGAGGATGCGGATGAGCTGATCGCTGAGCTGAAGAAGGAGGGATTCACCGAGGTGCACATGAAGTACAGCATGCACGAGGGAACTATTAAGATTCTCATGAACTTTGTGCCTGTGGCTGATTGCACCGATATGCATCCGAGCCTCTTTAAGATCATCCAGTCGCGTGCAAAAGTGGTGGATGGGATCTGCTTCACCGACCCCGAGTTCCTGCGGATGATGATGTATCTTGAGCTCAGTCATCCGAGGGGAGAGGTGGATCGCTGGAAAAAGGTATATGAGCGTCTTGTCTTACTGAATACCGAATACCCTCCGACAACCTGCACGGATCCCATTCGTGTGCCTACGAATGTCACGAAGCAAGAGAGGTCGACGGTGCTCGAGCTGGTGGCAAAAAGGAAGCGAGTACTTGTGGGGCCTGAGTGTATCGCACTGATGGACCTTGCAGGTCAAGCAAAGATATCCGCAGAGAAGCTGGTGAGCATGGACGGGCCTGTTATCTTTATGAGCCCCCAGGCTTCGGTAGATGGAGAGGATATTGGCGATATGATCAGAGGCCTGCAGAGTGGGCATGGCAAGGTCACAGTAACATCGGAGAAGGCACTGTATTCGAGTCTGTTTAACTTCACCGTCGTCAAGCACATGAAGCGGCCGATTGCCCTCATCTTCCAGGAGGATTCGTGCCATTCGTATTCAACTCTACATCTGTCAAATGGTGTGGCGATGAGAACAGGAAGCTTCGATACGATTCTCGAGCTTTACTATAGCATTCATATATTTGGTAAGAAGGAGCTCGCCTTTTTTGCCATGCCTGTGGCGTGCCTCATCAACAAACTCCACAGCATTGAGGCGAGGGCGAGAATGAGACCGAGTGAATACGTACCGGCCTTTGCCGTTCGCTGCTCGGGTCACCAGGAAGGTATTGCAACCCTTTTGAAGAAACGTGTGAAGAGAACGGAACTTGAACGGGCTGAAAAGGCTGCCGAAACAAAAAAAGGGGGTAGGCTCATACGTGGCAGGAAAACAAGAAAGATATCTCATTAGCTTGAGGATATAACCATTACGTGTGATACAGTATGTATCATATGCAATGAATTGTGTTTAATTGTGTTTAATTGTATCTATTGGTTGAATATAGTTAGATAAAGGGCGTTAACATAGCATATATATCATCGTCCTTTAGCCATGTTACCATGATGTGTGTTATATCGTGAAGTTGTACGATATTCTTACACGATTCAACACCGGGGTAGGTGTAAAGAGAACTTAGACAAATCTTACCCCCGTAAAATGTATCGAGTGCTGCATCATCAATGTGCCAAAAGGAAAGCTTATCACGCCCAGGATACTCGCTGCGGACTTTTCTCGGTGTAATGTTTGTGGCAGAGAAGGATGCTAGGCAGGTACCTTTCGGGTTCTCATAGAATTTTAGTAAGGTAAATTCATCAACGTAATCAAAAAACTTAAGACGGATGATCATTTCACTGTAGTAGGTGAAGAAGACGGAGAGCCAACTATCTTTGCAACCACCTTATCTAAATAGTCGGGTTGAGCAGCTTCCTTTTGAAATGTCTGCAAATAATCCATATTCTTCTTTGCATCAGCAATAAATGCCTTCGTATCAAGGTTCGGTGAAATAAACTTGGGTGCTAAAACGGAAGCAGTTGTCTCCTTAATCTTTGCTGTAATGTTCGCAACGGCCTTCGTAATCTCTTCCGGTGTCATATCATCGGGCATTTTGCACGCGGCAGCCGCTTTCTCAGATGCACGTGTATCAGCGACGCTCATCGGGCAGATTCCAATGATATTCTCAAAGCCCTCTGCCGCCAGTGCTGATGGCAGAGACTCGATCATGATTTTATCTGCGATTCTCGTCGCTTCTCTGCCATCGCTCGAACTATCCATGATAGGCGGATATCCTGCAAGAAGAGACTTTATACTGGCCGCCCGTGTGTGTAATTCACGCTGTGCATATGCAACCATAAGGATAAAGCGTGCACCAATATCGACAGGAATTTCATTGTAGAACTTGATCCACTCCACGTCAGCCTTTGCACTAGGATACTTGAATGCAGGGCAGGGGAGAGGAGGTAGACTCAGCTGCATGGTTAAATAGTCTTCCACCTGGGAGAGGGTTTCAGGTGTAAGAGGCTTATCGTTCTTTTGAATATATATGGCAGCGTTTACACGTATAAGATCGTAAATGCTACAGAGATCATTGCTCACGTAGGGATCAAGTGCTGCACGAATAGCCGTCTCGACGGCAGAGCGAGGTTTCAGCGAAGCAGAAGGCGAAGCAGAAGGAGAAGACGAGGGAGAAGATGACACAGATGTATCAAAGCCTTCGTAGGTTTTTAGAAGTATATTACTATAAAAAAGGATTCCTGTTAAAAGGAAGACCCCGACCAACAACGGGAAGATTAGTTTCAACCCATCCATTTCTAGACCTTCAGGAGATTAAGGAATGGCCAACACCGAAGGTGCACGTCTTAACCGGAGTATACAAAAACAGGTATATTTTAATAGAAGTCCTGGCATTATTGAAGAATTTATATCATCACCTACATCCCGGCCTGGCCGGACAACCTTGTCGACCGAAACAACTCCGTCACAAGGTACACTCTACGCACAAAACATTTATAAGGAAAGTGTCCCTGGGCAATCGAATGCCCGCATAACCTACCAGGGCGGTGTTTCCCAGGAGCAAATTGCCGTACTGCTGAATGCTTACACTACGCAGACGAATTATGCAAGCGAGTCAGCTCGTATTGCTGATGCAAAGTGTCCCGGATATACGCCCGCCTTCAGCGATATAGTACCCCCTGTAATACAGTGCCCTCCTCTACCTCCTCCTCCTGCTCCTCCAATGATTCCGGGAGTGAATCCAACCCTCTGTAGATAAGGAGGTGCGTATCTTTTATATTTGACGGTACTAGATATGGGAGTTACCAACCGTGACGCATCCATCTTAACTAAGAAAAACAGAGGAGTTGCTGAAAATGCTTATTACCAGCAATGGTACAATGCTACCGTTGTGAATGGTCAGGTAGGAGTGGCTGGTCCCGCCAAGACATCTGCCGAGGTGGTGGCCGAGATAAGAGTAGGATGCACTGAATGTGCAACCCTTGATGCTGTAGGCAGAGATCCTAATGCCAGCCAGTACCCGTTCAACCCTAGCTCGGGTGGTGCTGGTCGCAGATTTTAGGTTAAAGGGGTATACTGGTTGTACTTCAATGGTAACCTTTGTGAGTGCTTTTCTAGATTTGTCAGAAGATAGAACAGCCCTTCGTTCCTGCGAAACGTATTTACAACACTTTATAAAGATTGCGGAGACTGGAATTAATATTCACCTCTTCTTAAATGAAATATGTCGACCTTTTGCTACGATTCTTAACGTTGAAAACTTTCCAAATGTGTATATTGAATACATCGAATTAGAAGATCTCCGATCTTTTCCAGTCGCTCAAGGTGCGTCACTTCCTGCGATTCGGCACGAAACAAAAGATACACGGAATTATTTAATCCTTATGAATGCAAAAGTAGATTTTGTATATAGGGCCATACAAAAGGATATATGGGCTGCGAGCCATTTTTACTGGATAGATTTTGGTGTTTTCCATGTAATAAATGATATAAAGGGGAGTCAGGATTATTTGCGAGCTATTTCTAAGGCAACTCTTCCAATGGGACTCATTATGCCTGGGTGTGTAGATATAGCCCCCTTTGACTACTTTCACTATATCTGCTGGCGCTTCTGCGGAGGAGTTTTTGTTGGCGATAAAGATTCACTAGTACAATTCTATAGAATATTCTTCGAAATGTACGATAAACTGACAAAGGAGGGTGGGCTGACATGGGAAGTGAATATATGGGCTTATTTAGAATTAGTAGGAGTACTACATCCTATATGGAAATATGCAGATCACAATGATTCCATATTACGAGTTATAGATCTATAAATTATCAGTCGTATATTTGTTTATCGTAGATTTGTTTATCGTACTGAATGGTACTTTTGTGTGTAGCATGGTGCTGCAAACAAATGTAAAAAAATACCGCCTGCGGGGATCGAACCCGCGACATTGTGGTGACTTGTACCCCTCCTTGTAAAAGCCACACGCTCTACCAGCTGAGCTAAGACGGTTTATGTCTGTATGTCTTTATTATCCGCTCAAAGCGGATCTAGTCAATTGGTTCAGCTATCCAGAACAGCCGCGGGGAGGCTTGACGTTGTTCCATGGTACTCTAGGAGGGAATCGAACCCTCAATCTTCAGCTTAGAAGGCTGACGCGTTATCCGTTGCGCTACTAGAGCAAAATATGCTCCCTTTGGGTATCGAACCCAATACCTTCAGCTTACAAAGCAGATGCTCTACCATTTGAGCTAAAGGAGCATTGGGAGGTTTAAGGTACCTCCCAGACCTGCGTGCGCCAAACGGGAATCGAACCCGTGTTGACAGGTTGGAAACCTGTAATTCTACCACTAAATTATTAGCGCGTGTTTTTAGCAGCTCCTGGTTTCGATCCAGGGACCTATGGGTTATGAGCCCAGCGCAATTCCTCTTTGCTAAGCTGCTTTCTTGTTAAGTAAGGAGGACAATTAGTTCAACTGCATCCGCAGAGTCTATCCGGAACAGCCACGGGGAGGCTTGTCGTTTGTTCCATGTACCGATACCGGGAATTGAACCCGGATTTGAGGAGTGAAAACCCTCGGTCCTAACCATTAGACTATATCGGTGTTTGGTCTAGGCGGGGGTCGAACCCGCGACTTTGGCGTTGCTATAAGTATACACGAATGTATAAGCACCACGCTCTACCAACTGAGCTACTAGACCGTTGCGAGAAGTGGGGATCGAACCCACGCGGATTGCTCCAGCAGATCTTAAGCCTGCCACCTTAACCACTCGGTCATCCTCGCTTAAGTCCCGAAGGGCAAACCCTTCGGGCAAAGGACTCCCTACTCCATATCTTTCTAGTGGTTTATTTGTTTAAGTCGTTTTACGCAGGTAGTTACTTCGCACCAGCCTTCTTCAGCACCTTCTTTACTGTAGCGACTGTGCGAGTGGGGACCGGAGGGGGAGCCGTCTCCTCCTCATCCTCGTCATCCTCAACCAGCTGGTTCGTCGTGGGCACAGGGACCACCTCCTCCTCCTCAGCCACATCCTCATCGACGAAGCTGTAGCCAGAGATGCCCGAGGCAGCCTTGTCGATACGCATGTGCACGGCACGCCAGCTCAGACCGAACTTGTCACCAGCGAACCAGACGCTCACGCACTCGATGAGGCACGTGAACTCCGAGCGACGCTGGAGCAGGTCCTTGAACGGAACACCCGTGATAGGCAGAGCATTAGGATCCGTGCGGGACTTGGCATCGAAGACCACCGTCTCGAACTCCTCTGAGTCACGCTTCTTGCGGAGGTTCAGCTTGATGTTCGGCGGGTAAGAGGAGCGGTTGCCCTCCTTGTCGCGACTGAACTTCAGGCACGGCGTGTAGTTCGCCGCGACGATCTCACGCGTGAAATCCTTCTTGAACCAGAGCTTGGTGTTGCGAGTGGCAGTCTCAATCATATACTCGTCAATCTCCGCCAGTGCCTTGTAGAAATCATTTACCTTCGAACCCTCCTCCTCGTAGCCGCTGAGGGCCAGGTCGATGGAGTACTTGATAGTGCCCTGCTTGTTATCAAACTCGTTCATGCCGAACGGAGAAGGAAGGCTGGGAGTCTGGAAGGTAAGCTTGTTCTTATCACCATTGTAGTTTACATATGCCATCTTTGCACCAACCGCACCCGTGAGAGGCTTAGGGGCGGCGACAGCAAACTTAGCGAGCTTGAAATTCTTCGGCTGAACGATAGGGGAGGACATTTTGACTGTTTGGACTTATCACTGGGCGAGCGGCAGCCGTCAACTTTTTTTGCGATTTTTTTCGGCGACCGAGGTGGTAAACGCTAAGCATGTGACAGGGCTGTTTTTTTTTTGAAGTGCGACAGCAGAATGAACTACGGGGAATATATGCGTAAGAAGGAAAGAGCTGCAGCTAAGATCGTCGGCTATCAAATGGGACAAGATGCATCGCAAGTAACTCTCAGGAACCAGGGCCTCGCCACCACTCGCACCCTCAAGACAATCACTGGAAATGATCCCTCCTTCAATGGTGTCCCTTTCACAGTTTCCACGTCCGACGCAAATTCCTGTACACGTGTTATTAGTGGCTTAAAAAATGCAGATGCCACGCAAAATATTATTGGACTTGCTCAGAGAAGTGCACACAAATTTAGCATGACTCCCCATGTTACCGTAATACCTTGCAGTGATATGCTTAGCACTATCACCAATGCTCCGAGCACACAGTCGTGTGTGGCAGATCCGGGTCAGATATTCAGAAATCCTACAGAACTCATTGCCAACCAGGCAAGACAGGCCAGTATACGCTCACAGTACAATCTGCCGAGTAAGCTTGACAGCCTGCGGGGGCCCGTGGCGAATATACGGTGATGTCTTTTATATCATAACCATGGAAATGCCTCCGCTACCGACGGATGCACACGTGCGAGAGCCGTAAGTATATATAAAGCACCACATCCTTGATTTGCTTTATCTGTACTCGCACTAAGAAGGGTATGCATCGTCGATAAATTGTGTTTCATCCACCATTTGAGCGTCCTGTGATCGCTAAGAATCTTGTGGGGAGGGTACTTGAAGACAAGATTCTTATGACCCGGAACAATTCTTTCTTTGTCCTGTTCGCTCAACCTCAGTTCCGCATTCCACATGTAATAGAGGCGGCTATACAGCTGAATATGGTCATCCATACGAAGAGTCTCAAACCATAAAACATTCACTCCATAGCCATGAATACGGATCCGTAAGAAAACATCCAAAACCTTCTGATTCCACCGTTGTTCAGGAGTGAGAACCTCGGAAGAAATATACAGGAGTGGCAAGGAATGTTTTTGTAAGAACTCAGAGACTATCTGGAGTCGTCGCACAACAGAGGCTGGAAGTTCTTCTTGCGAATACGGGTTCACGACATTCCTTTCATACTGCATGTTTTGCATAAGAAAGCGGCTGTCGAAGATCCACGTGTGTTGCCCATCATGGTAGCTGAACCGGTAGGCGGGCGGTATAGATGTAACAGGGTCAAGGGTGAAGATATCGGTGTCATTGTTGGCTATCTCAGGTGTAAAATAGGCTAGGCCGTGCCTTCTTCTGATTGCTGGATAGGTATACCTCTTCAAAAAGGCTAAGATCTTGAGGCCAGCGGTGCGATGACCCTTGGCCAAGACCGGTACAGGCTTCACCCATGGAACCCTCTTTTTACACCTGGCGTGGGTAGGACAATAAGATCCCTTGGTTGCAGGGTGCTCACATTGTAGTGTTGGGTCCTTTTTTGATTTTATACTTATGCAGCGATCCCTCTGCATGAGATCTCTGCTCTCGGGGGAGAAGAGTTCGGCCTTCGGCCTTCGCCTTGGGCCTTTGCCTTCGGCCTTCGGTTCGGCCTTCGGCCTTCGGTTCGGCCTTCGGTTCGGCCTTCGGCCTTAGCCGGGGGAAATAAATCTGAAAGAGGGGGGTTCATACCAACGAAACGCAGGTCATTGGCTGACATCACTTCAAAATAAAATCAAACGCACTCCGGAAATTGAAGGACCCCGGCATTTGCATCACGAAAAAGTTGATTGTTGGCGTTCCATGTTGTAAAAGTCCAGTGCGTAAAATGTCCTCTACTTCTACCTCCTCCAGTAATATAATGAGCAGCGCCAAGTCCTCCGCCAAGAAGGTTACCAAGAAGACTGAGGAGACCGTAGTTGCCGCCCCCGTGGTGGCTGCCCCCGCCGCCGCCCCCAAGGCGAAGAAGGCTGCCTCTGCTTCCACGTCCGCTGCTTCCGCTGCCCCCGTGGCCGCCCCTGTGGCTGCGCCGGTTGAGGCCGCTGCCCCCGCCGAGGTCGCCGAGGAGGTCCGCCTCGACACGGAGGTCAAGGCCGTCACGTCCCGCCTGCTCGCCCTGCGCGACATGGTGTCTGAGCTGGTGACGGAGGCCAAGCGCCTCGAGAAGAAGGCCACCAAGCTGCAGAAGCTGGCCGACAAGCGCCGCAAGCGCAAGGCCCCCGTGGAGGGTGAGGAGGCCAAGCCGGCCCGCGTGTCGATCTTCCAGATCCCCACGGACATCTCCCCCCAGCTGTGCGCCTTCCTCGGCCGCCCCGCTGGCAGCCAGGAGAGCCGCTCCAACGTCACGAAGTTCGTGACGACCTACGTGAAGGAGCAGAACCTGAAGAACAAGCACGACATCAACCCTGATGCCAAGCTCCGCTCCCTCCTGGCCGTGAAGGCGGATGAGAAGCTGACGTACTTCAACCTCCAGAAGTACCTCAACCCCCACTACCTGAAGAAGGCGCCGGTCTCTGCGTAAGCGTAGCGGACAAAGCGTAGCGGACAAAGCGTAGCGGACAGAGCGTAAAAGCTTAGAACTTGCTTACACCTAATAATTGTTATCGAATCGAACAAAACAAGGGTCTACAAATCCTTTTTTTGTTTACAAGAGATTGTCTTCAACAAACTGTTTTATATACACCCCATTAAGAATATGTACATTGCCATCACTAAATGATTTATTTAAAAATCCATTACTGTCAATATACTTATTATACACATCAAAAAATAAGAATTTATATTCAATGCATGTTTGTTTTAATTTGCTGTTAAAATATAAAACGTATGACTTTCTTTCCTCATCTGTTCCTAAATACGGATAGCTTTTATTTTCATTAGTATTATGTTTTTGAATTGGTGGAACAACATTATATATAACAGTTCTTAAATTATCAAATGTATTTACCGCATCTTGAATCTGTATAAAATAATTATTTACTATACTATCAATTATTTCTTTATAATTTTTGGTTTCTGTTATATGTTTATGTATATGACAGCGACAATCAATTTCACCAAAAGAAAATATTACGGTATCACCATTATTTACATTATATCCATCTTTTATAATAATACCATCACGTCCTATAGAAAAACATAATTTTGGACCTAAGTGATGTGTCTCAAGATTCGTAATCTCACCCCAACCATTAAAAGAATGACTATCTCCAAAAGTATGTATTACCATTCTATAGTAGAGAAAGAGAAAGAGAAAGAGAAATGAGAAAAGAGAAAGTCGGCGTTTCAAATGTCCAACCGTGTAAAAAATGATATAATACGTCATTCTAGACTAGGGTCACATGCCTGTTCTGAATGGTAAAGCTATATGTGAAGATGCATATGATAGTACAAATGACATGGGAATAGAGTTTCAAAATTCCCCTATTTCTGTCGAAGCAGTCGAGGCTCGTGACGCCACAACCTATTTAGATTGGATCTTCAACGTGGCAGGACAGTATATGCGAAAGGTGAAAATAGGGAATCGAATTATCTGCGAAATACCTCATAACTGGGAATGCGCGGTGAAAGCTGTAAAAAATAGGGTATATCTCTTCACAGGTCACAGGGAGTGGATCCTCCTTACAGATAGGCAGCCATATCGGATCGAAGTGGAGAAGCGGATACGAAATGTATGGATAGGAAAAGCATGCTACTTTCAAAATGTATACGACGATACCTGTCTTCAGAACATTATAACGGAAGAAGGCCTTGCCTACTTCGATGGAATCACGGCCGAGATGGAAAAGGTACCCATTATATATGGCCGGTGCAAGAATTCCATGACTCTTCTCGACGACATACATCGCCGCTACATCTACAAGCACCAATTTCAGCCAAATGAGATTGTGGGTATCAAATCGGTTGCTGGAAGCGGAAAGACAACCACTCTGCTAGAACTAGCCAAGATACATGCAGAAAAGAAAATATTATATCTCGCCTTCAATAAGGCCCTTATCACAGAGATAGAGGGGAAGATTAAGAAGCAGTCCATCAAAAACCTATATCCCTGTACATTTCACTCCCTAATTCATCGTGCATGGCCAAAGAAAACAGAGCCAGATATCGTAGACCTGAAGCCCCAGAATATTCAGAACTATGTACCCTGGTTCTACGATAAACAATATAAGCTAAAACAGTATTATGTAAATGTGTACAAGAAGTTTTGCAAGAGTACCATAGAGTCGCCACATGATTTCTGCATGACTGAATACGGGTCCGATAAACCTATCTTGCAGACTCTATGGGATATCACACTGAAACATCATCTGACAACCTTTGATAGCCTATTGAAACAGGCAATGGTGCATAGATGGTTAAAGGGGTATATTGACAAGACATATGATATGATTATGATTGATGAGACACAGGACTTCGACGCAATTATGTTACAGATGTTGCTCAATGATACCACGATTCCGAAACTCTTTGTGGGCGACCCTAAACAATCGATTTACCAGTGGCGTGGATGTATAAATGCATTTAACCATCTACCCGCAAAGTCTCTGATCGTGGAGTTCTATTCCACCTTTCGCATTGGAGATCCTGCGTGCGAACTCATTCGCAAGAAGTTCCGCGACTGCTGGATGATATCGAAGAGTAATCACCCAACCACTATGACACATGACCTCCATACCATCGTCGATAAAAACTACACATATCTATTTCGATCATGGCGGCGTTTATTAATGACTGCTCGAACTATGCCAAAGGTATGGATATGCAATTATGAGCAACAGATAGAGAAAATTCGCAAACTACATCCAGTGATTTCCAAGTTCGGTATACCAGAAGAAGAATTTGAGGATGACTTGCCCAGCTTTCTAAAGTCTATGTCAAAGGAGGCTTTGGAGGAACTTATCTTGGAAATAGAAGAGAACGTTGTTTGTAAGGAGGAGGCCACCTGTAAATTCTACACCATTCATGCATATAAAGGGCTGGAGGATGACCATGTACGAATTGCAAATGACATAGATACGGAGGATTCCAATCTATATTATGTGGCATTGACCCGTGGCATGCAGACCATCGTGGAAGATATTGAGAAGGCTGAACCTTTGCAGCTGAAAAAGCAGCTCGACTTTACTAAGTATAAGCATGAGGGTGAGAATCAAAGCCGTGGAATGATCTATAAATGGCTCCACCGTAAATAGTATTGGTCTAAAGTCTACCAGGAAGTTAATTTAATGCACAAAACCCTCCACCCCGAAGTCCTCGGCTTTGTTGACTCCAAGAGATACGATGCTACTGTAAAAGGTTGGTGCTTTCACGTGTCGCGTGAGAAGATGCTCCTTCGTGTTATTATAGATGGCGTAGTGGCTGACGTAGAAGAGGTAGAGCGTCCCGATGTCGCCAAGCATTACAAGGGGGATGTGGGGTTTGGCTGGTCCTTCGATAGAAAAGCCTTTGGCTACCAGTTGCAGATGTGCATAGATTTCGAGTGGCATACTGTATTTGAAGATGCCTATACTCTTGTGACAGATGCTGCCACGGTCGCCCCTTCTTTTTTAGTCGTCGACGGGTTTTACAAGGATCCCGATTCTGTACGCGAATTCGCCCTCCATCAGAACCTCGTCCAGCACCCTAATAATCACAAGGGAATTCGCAGTGATGCGGTCTATCGCTTTCCAGGTCTCAAGGAGCGGTTCGAAGCTCTCCTAGGTACGCCGATCCGTAACTGGGAGGGATATGGCACGAACGGCTGCTTCCAAATAAATATGGCAGGGGAACAGGCTGTCTATCACGCCGATACACAGACCTATGCGGGAGTGATTTTCCTAACGCCGAATGCTCCAGGGCAGGCGGGTACCCAGTTCTTCCGCTCGAAGGACGGAATCAGCCGACCCACACCTCTAACACATGACGCAGTATTCAAGGGGGGATTCCTTGACTCGACAAAGTTCGAAAAGCTCGATGTTGTAGGGAATGTCTATAACCGCCTCGTACTGTTTGATGCCCATATGATTCATGCGGCTGATACGTACTTTGGTAAGGTGAGAGAGGATGGGCGTCTGATTCAGCTCTTCTTCTTTGATATCTAGAGTGCTCTTTCCCAGGTCTCGTCCCCGTAATTATCTATCAGCGGCGTAAGCTGCCTTGAGAATTCTATAGAGGATTCTCGTGGCAAGAGCGAAGGAAGATTGTCTATGGCAATGAGGGAAACTTCATTCCATCGATACACGGGGGTTTCCCAGGTCGTGGCCTCCTTGTAAAAGGGAAGGGGGTTGTTCTCTTTTGCATAATCGCAGCTGATATCGACAATGACGAGTTGTTTCGATACAGTCGGTATCCATACATTTGTAAAGGATGGATCCAAGGCTATGCAGTTGATCAGGATGTCACAGGTGAGGTCAACCTCGTCGCCCCTTCTTCGAACTGTATAGTTTAGGCCAAGAGTATGTAAGATGTGCTGTGCCCCTTTTGATGATTTCCCATCGCCGACGATCACGACCCTAGGCTCAGTTGGGCGATAGAAGCTTAGAATATCGGCGTAGCTCGCCCAAGGTTTCAGGTTCGCTATATCAGGCAAGCCGTGTTCTTTATTATAGTGCTGTCGCAGTCCTAGGATTGCCCCAACAAGGCCCGCATAGTAACCGAAGGATACGAGGCGTTTTCCTTTCTCGGTCAAATACTCCATATCATAGAGGAGACTGTGGGAGTTGGCGAAGGCGTCGATAATTCGTTGCCCACCCTCTTGGCCCTTGCGGCTGTGTGAAAAAAAGAGGTGGGTGTTCCCATTCAACTGGTCAAGGTGATCCAATTCTTTGAGGCCTATGATTAGAGCCGTTGTATATGAATACCACGGCTCAGTTACAAGAGTGGCTCCAGCGTATCGGTACTGAACATCGGTGAAGCATCTGGTTTCTGATGTTTCCACGAGGCAGGTATGGCCGGCGGCGATAAGGCGTGCAACATCATCGGGTACGAGGGGTGTTCTACATTCATTCGGGCGTGTTTCGGCTCGGATGTATATGAGCATGTCCTACTAAAGACTTGTAGAAAATACTAGTCTTTGGTAACAGCGAGGCGGATTATATTATCTAAGACCAGTCAATAAGAATACCCTTTTTAAGAGACCTATTATTTGAGTCAATATCAACCCAAGTCTCTTGATAGGACACGTCGCAATCAGGAAACTTTTTCTGGAAAGCGGACACAAGGTCATCGATCGTGATTACAGGTAGTGGAGTATTTGATAACGAGTTCATTCCTGTTGCGCTAGAAGGACTTGACAAGAAGGTTTTCCCTAGTGCAGGAGGATTTGACGATACGTTTATGCGTATTGCGTGACCAGTTTGAATTAGATCATGCGGCGGCTGATACATATATGAGGTTTTCCCCATTGCTGCGGCATGTAGCAATTCATGGATAAACCGTTCAATAAGCCCATCTATATCCTGTTGTTTACGCTGTTCTGGAATGCCTTGAAGAACTGAACGGCTAAAGGTTTGAGAACTCATGTTTGATAAGAATCATCGAAACCCTTTCAAATTTTATCCAGGGCTCTACATACCTGCATGGGTAAAGCGAAGCGACTCTTGGCCTACGCCTGAAGGTGGAGGTAACGGAATACCAAGAGAAGCCAGAACCCGTCTTCTTCCAACAGTATATCTCCATCCATAGGATGACTCGGTCACTCCATAGTTCCTAAGAACGTATTCCTGGTCAGCAATCCACTGGGCTTGTTTTTTCCAAAGAGATGCTGCCTTCTTGACACTCCCTTTTGCAAGAATAGCAATAAGAAATAGTTCAGCCCAGGTCTCTGTATATACCTCCTGGTGAGCAACAGAAAGAGACGGATCATCCGTGCAGGCAGCGTGCAGAAGCTCGTGGACGAGCACACGACAGACCTCTTCTTCTCTGTATATGACGATCGTGTCTGCAACACACGTGTGCGTGTATCCACCGTTGACGTGCTCAGGGGCTATTTCCCCCTTTTTAGGAAGAAGCCGCTTTTGCGGGTGTGCAAACCAGACGACGCGCCAAGGCTTTTTCTTCACTTCGTTCGCCTTCGACTGCTTCGCTTGACCAAAGGCAACAAAAATATCCCCAAACAACTCCCACGGAATCACGGTTCCAGGGTAAACAACCGCCAAAACCTTCGCATACGGCCCCCTCTTTGTAACAAGGGTTGCCTTGCCCGACCGCAGATCTGCCAGCATCTCATCCTTTAGCTTCAGTGCATCGAACTCATCGCTCGTCTGATTGAAAATATGATTAAGATCCTCCTTGGTCGGTTGATCATCGACCCAGGGGAAGGCGTTCCTTTTTATAGGCACAAGGTTCTGTACGATTGTTTCTAATACGAAGGGTATGCCTTGAATGTCTTGAATGTCTTGAATGTCTTGAATGTCTTTAATGCCTTTAATGTCTTTAATGCCTTTAATGCCTGCTACGGTCATACCGCCTTCTTATTCTTACGTACTTTTTTCTCCTTGGCGAGCATTACCCCCATCTCAGCAAATGCCTTTGCATCAACCTCGACCTCGGGAGGTGCTAAAGCATGACGCAGTGAGCAGAGGTAATGCTCCCACAGGATCGGAATACGATACGACGGCACCGTCTGCCCCGACCCCGTGAACGGCTGGCGTATACACACATTCGCCACTGCCCGCCGCCGCTCCTCATCCATATCGATGGACTCGACTGCAAAGAGCCATTGATGAAATCCGTCCGTCCACCGTATATTTCTGTGTAACAGGGCGTATACGATCGAGCGTATACGTTTCACGTCAGAAAGCTTCGGTGCAGTCGTCAACCACTCCTTGCAAATGGCCCGTATCTCATCCTGCAAATGAATAACCGACACACTATCCGACTTCTCATGCGACATCTCCTGAATCTTCCTCAGAGAGATATCGTAGCCAGGACTCGCCACCTGGACCTCCTGACACCAGTCAGCCAAGCGGATCGGGAGAGGGTGCTCGCTCGTCATCCAAAGAACGGTGTCCTGATGATTCTCCTCCAGAAATGCCTGTAACAGGATAATCGATTCGCTGCTTAGTAAGTGTGCATGATACAAGACCAGACACCGCTGCACGTGACCATCGCTCAGTACCTGACTGCCCCGCCCCCACTTGAGAAGAATACTCTTTACATACTGCTTATCCTGCAGCGACATGCGGGAGATGTCGAAACCCCAATGTAACACCGAGAGCTCCATAGGAAAGAGGGCTTTCTCGTCCTCGTCGTCGCCGTCATCCGCCGCCGTACTCGTCAGTTGAATATCCTTTTGCAGAGGAGCATTCCATGCCTGATTACGTACGACATAGAACTGTCCAATGGATTTTGCCCAGGTGTTCAACTCCTTCTGCAACAGGTCTCGCTTGCCTGAGCCAGGAGGCCCCCTCCAGCACATCGACTTTGTCTTGTACATAGCTATAGAGTCTAGGACTGAATGCTTTAGGGCTAAACGGAAGGCTGCGAGAACAGGTAGGATGGAATGGCAACTCCCCGTGCAAAAGCTCGAGGTGGGAAATATCTATATAGCTTCGCCCTGGTTACGCGAGTCAAAATATGATGCTAAATACAAGCCAATCTCGTCGCTTTCGTATATTGGAGCACAATTCCGCATGCCTTCGGTATCGATTCTTTTTCCGCCCCTGCCGGTTGTTGAATACACTGCGTCGACGGGGAGACTTGTCATCGACATGTCAGAGACGAGTCTGGCCTGCATTAAGTTTTCGGCCTTCCAGGAGACAATCCTGCAGTCGATTCTATGTCATCAGGCCGCCTGGTTCGGCTCCGAGTATAGCATTGAAGAGATACGGTCTAAATATATTCCTATATATAAAGACAATTTCTTAATCCTCCATTGCCCTATGACGTATCAGGGAGCTCGCGGACCCCCGATTTATGCAAATGGCAAGTGGACCTATTCGGAGCACGATGCCCACCTGAAACCGGGTGCAAGGGTGCGGATTGCCGTGAAGCTGCACGGCATTTCATATCTCTATAGCAATGCACCCCCGCCGATTAATTTACTGGCGGAAGTCCCTGAGGGGAGACAGGTCGCGGCAACATGGAGCGGAAAGTCCAGAGTTCAGCACAAGATTATGGGGATTATAGTGCAGGGCTGATGTCTTCAGTCTAATGTCTTCAGTCTAATGTCTTCAGTCTAATGTCTTCAGCCTTCGATCTAAGTCCCCGCATACTTCATCCGTAGTAAAATAAATGATATAGTGCAGGTCGAAAAGAGAATACTGACCGTACCCAGAATAATCATAAATGTCTCTATGTACTCAGGATCAATTGTCTGCGAGAATGTGCCAAGCATGATTAAAAATCCGACGAACACCGGCAAATATAACTGTACTGCGTAGTCTTGAAAAGGGTACGGAGTACCACTCACCTTCGCGTAGAATCCCAGGATCGGTGGAATCGTGCAAAGAGAGATGCCAATCACCGAAGCAATCTGGTAGGCCCACGTATAGCCAACACTGTCTTGTGAAACATAGATTCCAATAAGCAGCGAAATATATATAATAATGAATATAGCCATTGCTACAGATACAACAGTCGGCGTTGCCACTGAATCCATACTCTATTTAGGCATAGGATGTTTTAATACGTACTGTGGATAAATGCAGAGCAAAGGCCGCCATAATATATGCAACACATATGAAAATAAAGATGCACTGCTTTCTTGTTCCCACGGGCAGACTTGAAAATCCTTGAATGAAAAATATGCTAAAGAGGAGTGCATATAGGCAGTATGCAATCAGATAGCCATATATATCCTTCCAAATAGCCGTTTGCCCGGACATTGCATTTTTAACAGCTGCAATAGAACACCCCGAAGAAATAATGAGTGATACTGCAACAATTGTCTTCAAAGAGTCAATCATACTACTGGGAAAGTCTAAAATTAAGTCACTTAAACTATGGTCATGTTGAGCTGATTTAGAATAAGTGCGGTGTGGACAATTAGAAGAGTTGTTATAGCAAGCACGACTAAATATGCGTTAAAGTGGGGGCTTGTATTGAAACAAATATAAAAACTTAGGAGGGCTACCATCGACGTTATCACCGTCCCTCCCCACCATCCCACTTTTACACTTCCCGAATATACGGTATTTAGGTTTACATTCATAAGTAGCATACCGAAACTGAGTCCGAATGCTGTTGCACTTAGAAGAGTTAGGGCCAGTGGATTTGTTACAAGGGTCAGTACATCCATTTTCTATACTAGCAGAAGAACAGAATGAAAGGATATCATATGTACTTTATTCTTCTGAAGGTCCTCGTCGTAATCCAAACAATTCTTATTATTTTCAAGCTTGAAAAGGCAAATCACTTGACATATGTTATAAGTGATACGATGTTCAAGCTCTCGATCGGTGCATTTATAATATACTTTTTCCTTACCACAACTATACCGGGTACGGAATTTCATGATATGATTGTATTGTACTATGCGGGTGTACTACTTATATTTGATGCCGTATATACAGGTGTTCCGGAAATTCTTAAACATGTAGGTATTAATCCGCCTTCGTGGATGGCGGTGCTGAACTAGCCTGAATTACAGCACGCTCATTTGCTGTATGAAAGGCAAAAAAACCAAGTAAGATTGCTATAATTTTTATATTGATCATAGTTGGTATGTAAGTGGGCGATAGAGGGTCAAGGGTGTTTTTTGCGGTATTACCCATCTACAGTGGATTTTTATAAAGTTTATATGGTGTTTTGGTGATACTTTTTACTATGGGCGATAGATAGAATGGTTCGGACCACTCGTCGTCGTACACGATGGCCTAATCCGGGACCGTATCAATGTCATCCGAAGATAAAGGGATCTTGCATACCTGCGGATGATCTTAAGAAGGCTATGGCACTCACGGGGACCACGACGGTAGCTGGCATGGCACACAAGCTTGGAGTAGATCCGAAGAATCAACGCTCTTTTCTGAATGCCCTCCCTCTCCCCCAGAAGCGGAAAGATGTGCTGGGAACCTACCTGCGGCCAGCCTATCCTGAGAAATGGAAGGCGAATCCGAAGGAATGGCTCGACAGCAATGACATCAAGAATGTCATGAAGCAGTACGAAGAGGCCTATCCTGAATTTGTCTTTCTCGGCCCCTACCCGATCGATTTTGCTGCTCCCGACCCTTATACTCATGAGAAGAAGTGTCTCGTTGATGAGATGTGCAAGTTAAATTTGGACAAGGAAGAAGTAAAAGGGAAGAAGAGTATTGGCATCATATTCAATCTGGATCGTCATGACAGCGACGGATCTCACTGGGTTGCGGCATATATCGACATTGTAAACAATAAGTGCTACTATTGTGATTCGTATGGAATGAGGCCGCCGAATCAGATCTATCGCTTCATGCAATGGCTCACGATTCAAGAACCGACAATGGAACTTGCTCGCAACGGGGCTCGCTTTCAGAGATCCAAGTCGGAATGCGGGATGTTCTGTATGTACTTCCTTGCCACCATGCTAATGGGAGGATCGTTCGCACCCTTTTGCAAGGGACGGCCCCCTGATGCCCTCATGTTTAAAATGAGAAAGTGGATGTATTCGACGTAGGGGATTGAATTTATCCCAACAAATGCGTCAAAATAAGTCCATCTATCCACGGAAATGTAGATAGATGCTCTTCGCCGAGGCGTTTGCTGCTGTAACAGGTGGTATTTCTGCCAAATTATACGACGATGCGATCGACAGCAAGCTCGCAGTATCAGAGACATGGAAAGAATCGCTGAAGGGAATACAGTGGATCTCTCTCGCCCTCTTGTCGATTACAGACTTTAACTTCACCGCTGTCATGTACCTCATGAATATGTCAGCATACATGGGTGATGCGGAAGCATACACTACACCCTATGAAGGTGCCCTTCTGTGTGTCTACCCGATCTTCTTATTGCTGAGTATGCATACCATGGTGCCCCTATCTGGCATCGATGGGCTGCTATCGATATTCCTCCTAGTAATTCTCTTCACCGAACCCTTTCTCGTAAATAAGGATGTCTCAGGTATGAAATTCTTCTGCAGAGTGGGCTCGGCTTTCTTTTCTTGGATGCTCTTACTCTTTGCCATGGATAATGGCGTATCAGAGTCGCTAATTAAAATGTTCATCTATTCGGCAACGTATCTGACCGTGTCCTCCGTCTTTCAATTGCATAGTATGTGTAACAGGATTGAGGCGGGCGGACTCGACGCAGAAGTACTATCGATTGTTCATGATCTGCTCGATTCAATGCTCCGAGTGAAGCATATATTTATATAGATGGAGGGGATGGATATCTTTGTATAAGCTACGTACTAACGGCCTAAATTTCTGTTGAGTCCCCTTTATAGAATGTCATCCCCCTTTTTTACTAAAGATAATGAGGGCGTTTTACAACGGGTTCTCTACAACGATATATGCCGCCGATATGGTGATACACTTACGGAGAAGCAGGCATCACGCCTTATGAAGACAGTGAGCTATTACATGGGAGAAGTGCACCGTGTACACGGTGACAAGCCCGTTAATTTTCTTAACAAGGAAGTGCTCACCGTCGTGCTGCCTGACTATGTGGCCTACCTCGAGCGTAGCGAGAGAGCCCCTCGCTCCGCAGTCTCCGATATCGAGGTGGGGCCTGAGCCTTCAACACAGGTAGGTGAAGTACGCCAGATCGAGGACATCGACAATGCTTTTACAGCACTTCAGGCACGCCGCCAGGAAACGAAGGCCAAGCCGCAGATGCAGGATTTCCGCATCTCCCTTTCGGAGGAACCCCCTCTATCGATGGAGCTCTTCGAGAGGATGAAAAAGGAGAGGGAGGAGGCCGCCTTAGCCGCTGCATCTGCATCTGCCCTTGCACTGAGCACAGGCTCGCAGCCAGTCCCTACCCAGAATAACCTCGGCTTCGTGGAAGCATCCGATACCTTCTTGCAGGGATCCCGCAAGGCCAAGGAGGACGCCGAGATCATGTTTGCCGAGCAGGAGCGGAAGAAGCTCGAGCAGCGTGCAAACATCGCCCTCCCTGTCCCCCCTGACATGAGATCCCTGTACACGACCCCGAATACAGCAGCCGGCAATCCTACCACCACCCCTTCGGATCGGCGTGACACGCTGGCAAATCTGCCCCAGGCCATCCTCACGAGAGAGCCCGATGTACTTTCTTACAGAGAGACCGAGACCAATCTATTCCTGTACAGCGGTGACAGGGACTGGACGGCGAATAGCACGGAGTCTCGGTACAATTTCACGACAATCTTTGACCCGGCAGGACTCCGTGGAAATCAGTCGTTCCAGACAACCACGGTCCCTACTCGCTTTCGTAACATTATTCGTATCGAGTTCATAAAGGCCATCATCCCTGGCGAGTCCTTCGATCCTCTCGTAGTAAAGACAGGTGCCGCCGCGTATCAGGCGAACACGAGTATCAATGCCCTCTCCTTCCCCTACATCCAGGTCAGAATTCCTGAGCTCGAGACCAACAGCTACGGAACGAACCAGGCCATCACATCGTCCTTCGCCCTCCTGCAGTATGACGCAAACTGGATCAACGACTCGAGCCTCGGCACCCAGCGTGGCTATTTCGCTATGATCCCCAAGTTCATGAAGTGTCAAAAGGTGTACACGACGCCCCTGTCGACCCTGCAGAGACTCAGCATCCAGCTGCAACGTCCCGATGGCAGCATTCTCAGCAGTGCCCCAGACACCCTCGACATCCAGAATATATATCCGACGATTGCTCTGAACTCTACAGTATTTGGTCCATCGATTGCCGGCACCGTGTACGCCCAGGACCCCGCCGTCGATGTCAGCGGCTCTGCTTATTACTGGGTACAGACGGCCAAGTATTTCAATGTTGCCTCGTTTGCGACCGGCGATCGTGTCTCACTCAAGAACATTGCCTGGTCGTCGTGGTCACCGATAAGCCCTGTCGGTACACAGCTAGCACAGCTAACCTCGATTGTCAGTTTCCTCCAACGTGCCGCTGGTCACATCGTGGTTGCCGTGGGAACTGTAACAGGTACAGGGATGGCTGCCGTATTCAGTGATAGCAATACCCAGGGATACGTGAACGCCTTTCTAGTGAGAGGCGACTTCCCTGATCCGAGCACGGGTGTCTTTACTGCACAAGCTCCTGGAGGCGTGGCCGACAGTGCAATATCGGCGGCTGGCTCTTCTGCAAACTACCTCATTAACAATCCGGTCACGTCCGGTCGTGTGTTGAACCAGAGCCACCAGGTACACATTGCCATGCGAGTGATTACCCGCGACATTGATTCGACGGGAATTCTGCGATCTGATAACTTGTAGATAGTCTAAGATCATCATAACATACTAAAATTAAGTGCGTCGCTGACACCTTGCACATAATTTTAGTATTTCACAATAGAATGGGCAATGCTCTGAATGTACAAATATCTGGCCCATCTTCTCTAACTCCAGGACAGTATTTCGAGGCGAAAGCGACAGGTAACTGGACAAATGCATCAGGGGCTGTATGGGCACTCAATGGGGTACCGAATGTTGGGTGCAGAAATCCTGGCTGTGGATTCTATGCTCCATCCTCTGGGAATGCAAGTATAACCTATGAGGTACAAGGCTCAAAGGGAGTCCTAGATATTCCGGTTGTAAGTGGGGTAACACTCAGTGGCCCACCATCTGTAACTCCAGGGCAGGTTTTCGAGGTGAAAGCAATGGGCAACTGGAAAAATGCAGCAGGGGCTGTATGGACAATGAATGGAGTAGCGAATGTGGGTTGTAGAAATCCTGGCTGTGGATTTATAGCGCCCAACTCTGGAACTGCCAATATAACCTATACCGTCGAGGGCCAGGTTGGCAGATTAAATATTCCGGTCATAGGGGCTCCCGCTCCCGCTCCCGCTGCTCCGCGACCGGGCCCAATCACGCTAACTGGTCCATATACAGAATCCGGAAATGGCCTAACATCATCCGTAAAAGTTGGGGAGTCTTTCGCGGTGAAAGCAGATGGAAACTGGACGAGTGGAGTAGGTGCTGTATGGGCAATGAATGGAGTAAGAAATGCGGGATGCGGAAATCCTGCCTGTGGGTTTGTAGCTCCCAGGACACCTGGAACTATAAATATAACCTATACGGTGGAAGGTGCTGTTGGATCCTTAACGATTCCGGTCATTGACCCGAATCCTATGCCGGCAAATATGCCTCGCTATAGCGGTGCATGTTACAATTTAAATGAATTCAAGCCATATGATAATTCTGTCCGCTACATCCCAGGCATACCTGTACAAAGATCCGACGGTACACTGTGGGTATCGAAAAATATAAACGGCGCTGCAGGTTATGCACCCACGCTTGATAACAGCATTTTTGTCCCCTATGATGCCAAGACCTGCGGTCAAGACGCACCGCCCCTGCCACCCCCGCCGCCGCCGCCCCCGCCTCCTGCGTTCACACAGTCACTCTATGCAAATATCCAGCCACCTCCTGGATGCAGCGAGGGTCGATATGATTCACCTGCATATGGTGCAATCCGTCTCTATACACCAGCAGAATGTACGGCTAAAAATGGCGTGTGGTCTGTAAACGGTGAGTGTGTAAAAAAGACAGGGGGGTCCTATTCGTGGGATTGCCGTAACCAAAATAATCCTCCTGCCCCCGCTGCCACGACAACTGCCATGGTGCAAGCCGCCCAAGCCGCCGCTGTTGCTGCACCCCCCAAGCTTCCTCCTCCTCCCGTCACATGCCCTACGATAAGTGGCACAACGGTATACCAACACTGCGATGCAGCAGGTTGGGCACAGCCTTTAGCCGCACCTGGCACATATAACTGGGGCACGGACTACCCCATGGATGCTAGTTTTATAAATGTACCCGCTGGAGTAACCGCAGTTCTAGTCCAAAATGGGAATACGAATAACCAAGGTGTTACAATCAGGGGGCCAGGCAGCCAGAATTTTTGTGCTATAGGTGGATACAATGATAATACATGGAAAATCATTCTAACGACCGACTGCAGCATACCTGCAGCCCCGCCAGCTATATGCCCCTTCTACGAAACAGGCCCCGCGGTGTCAAAGGCAGTTGCGGTTACGCCCGTCGGTCCTGACTCGCTCTGGGCTCGCAATGGTGAATGGTGCAGGGTAAATACGAATGCTCCGCCTAGGTCTACGGGTGCACAGTGGATCTGGTGGCAACCTGGTGGAGGGTGGAATGGGACTTCCGCAGATAGCGACCCCGTGCACATCTTCAGCAAGACCTTCAACAATCCTGGAGCCCCCTACAAAACAACCGTATATGGAGCCTTTGATGATTATGGAACACTGTATTTCCCCGGAAATCAAGCCGTCACCCTTGATACACAAGCCACGTGTGCCTTGCTTGCCCAGCCCGTGAACGTGCCTTCAGGGTCCTTTAAGGTGATTGTCAATAACCGTAATAGCGGTGGACCGGCCGGCTTCTGGCTGTACTTCCAGGATTCAACCGGTGCCTATAATGTTACAGACGCTACGTGGGACTACAATGGCACCACGCCGGTAAAAGAAACTACATGTGCAAATCCTCCTCCCGTAATTCAAGCTCTTCCCATCCCTGGGCCTGCCTGCACAAACAACATCTGTAACTCCTTTCAAATACAGAACACGGTGAATGCAGCCGGCTCCTCTCCCTCCTGGATAACCCTTGTAGGGCCCTCGTGCGTCCTTACTGGTAAGAAGTTTGACGTACAAGCACTGGGCAACTGGATCAATGGTACAGGGGCAAGCTGGGCCATGAATGGCCAAGTAAATGGAGGATGCAAGGGTCCAGGATGTTCCTTCAATGCCCCTAACGAGCAGGGGACTGTGAATATCACCTACACCTTGAACGGTGTTGTTGGCACCCTCTCCATCCAAGTGATTGACCCCAATATGTGCGCCGCCCCCGCCCCCTCGAACCAAGGCACACCCGCCTATACACCGGCTACCATTCCGCTGAGCGTAATGCAAGGCATGTTTACAAGTGCTGGTTGCAATCCTGCCAAACTTACGGAAGCTGATATGACAGTGAAATACTGGCGTAGTCTACCGAGTATAGCGGCCATTCAAAACGACATGAATGCGTACGGAGCAGGACTTGCGAATGGAACAGCCACCTACGACCAAGCTGAGTTCTGCCAACCCTCAGCCGCTTCTGCCGGCTGTGCATGCAACCCTATCAATATAAAAAATACCGCCAAGGGCAAAGGTTCCAACCCCTCCTACATAACCCTGGAAGGACCCTCGTGTGTTGGTGTCGGCGGATCTTTCACTGTCAGTGCAACAGGGGATTGGGTAACGGCATCCGGTGGTACGTGGTCACTTGACGGGGTGGCAGGGACTTGTACCGGTACCAGCTGCAGATTTACGGCTCCTTCGTCACGTGGCGATATAATTGTATCGTATACTCTCAATGGGGTCAACTGTATTCTGGCAGTCCAGGTCATTGACCCTACGAACTGTTCTCCGTTAATTCCCACGAACTCGAGCTGGGTGCCGTCATCAAGCCTGTTCAATCTCGGTACCTTTACCGGCGGGCCGAGTTCAACGATTGTAAACTCAGAGAAGGTCGCTGTCGTTGCTGCTTCTCTAGGACTAACGAGCTATACGTCTCTGCCCAAAAATATGGCAGCGGTGGGGGCCGCTGCCTTGAACTTTGCGACCCCTGTCAACGGAACCCTGAATGTCACAAATATAAACACGGCTGCCTTTGATAATGCAGCTACTCAGTGTGCTAAGCTAACCTTTTCCGATTTACAGGAGCTAAATAGAGATGTCACTTCGACAGATACATCCTGTGGCTGGATTCAATTTGGCAAAACTGGGTCAGGCGTGGCGATTTTAGGAACCAATTCGCAACCAATTGGACCTATGCCTGCGAATATTCCTGCAGGGTCCAAGTACTTCTCGCCTCTTCTTACCAGCTCATCGAAGAGTATTTCGGATAACTGGCCGGCGGCTATAACCTGCTCTGGATCTGGTAATCAGACAAAATGTATTGCTGAGGGGTTTATGGGATCAAAAGCAGCCCCTAAAAGAGAAGGCTTCGAGGCCATGGGGAAATATGCCAGCGTCGATACGCAATTTGCGACCCCCTTTCTAAATCAGACGCCTATGCTCTCCTCTACACCGATCTCTCGTGATCGGTTCATGCAGGTCGATGGGAATGCTGGAACGATGGCTGCCACACTTTACCAGGAATCCCAGAAGGGAATGAGTAATCCTGGACTTGGCACCAAGTCGTCGTATGCTATCTTCGATAAGAAGACGGACAATGTAACAGGGATGGATAATCGGGCTTGGGAGACGTCGTTTCAGTCGTTCCAGCCTGTGGGCAATGACGTATTTCCGAGACAGAGTCGTGATATCCCAGTTGTATACGGGAGCGTGGAGAAGTACGACTTCTGTTCCGAAATGAATGACCAGACGATCATAAGCGAGGACACTATTGGGTGCCTGCAGAGGGATTGGATCCGCAAGGGCGGGGCACCTACGGATGCTAGATATCCCACGACGGCCCTGCTTGGGATGTGCTATGGGAAGATCAAGAGTGCTCTGACCGAGGGATTCCGTATGAGGCGGTAAATAGTACGGTTTGCTTATGGTTTGCTTATAGTTTTAAATATACATATTACATATGCTTTGCAGTGTAATATGTATAGGGGGTTAGCTTATATAGTCCGCAAAGCTCGTTACATAGTCCATGTGAGACCAACCTTCGAGATACTTCCATCCTTCTTTGCACCCGTTCTGCCAACGATCGTAGAGGATGCGTCAGGGGCCTTGCGGTGGAAGGAATCGTCCCAGCGATACAGGATATAAGAAAGAGCGGGGACGCGGCCGTCCTCAGGGTAGGCATATACTTCCATGCCATCCTTCTTGAAACGGATTCCTTGGACGGTAGAGATCTTCTTTTGCTGCGCAGGCGACGCAACGCTAGAGGCAGACGCATCTCCTGCATCTGCTTCTGCATCTACCTCTTCTTCTGCTGAATACTTCTCCACTCTTTGCACTACCCCTTCCTCCCCCTCAGGATATTCTTCTTGTGTTAAAATGATATCCTGTTTCAACAGAGGGTGAAATGCATATTCCTTGAATCCCCCCTCCAAGTTGATGCAGCCCAGGCCATCATCCTCATTCTCATACAAGTTAATCTTGCAGTCAACGGAGCTCTGCTTCATCAGGTTCTGAATCGACTGCAGAACACTCTTCTTCCTCTGACTCAGAGTGTATAAATACTCATCCGATGTGGGAACATAGTCCTTCACACCCTCAGGAACCGCGTATCCCATAGCCATCGCCTCCTTGGCAGGGTATCCATCGCCCATGAGCGTCTCAGGAATCGGTACAAAGTCCGATCCCGTTTTCCTCAAGGCATCGACGTGGAAGACTGAGCAATAGGTAAACACCTCTACTGTACGCTCATTCAGCTCAGGATCAGGGTTGTACTGGAGATCGACGTGCGAGCAAATACGCACGGCGCGACCCTTCACCTGGTCCGTGCGAACGTGGTTCCAATAGGGCTCCATGATATGAACACGACGCACGTTACGAAGCGACAACCCCTCGGCACCGGCACTCGTAATACAGAAGACAGAGCACAGCTCACCCTTCAGATTGCCCGTGAAGCCGGCCTTCTCCAGCACAGCCGATAGCTCAGGAGGCAGCTCTTTGAAGCGGGTCCCCTCATCCTTCGCAGGATCGTACTTTGCATTAAAGACACGAAGAGCCATAGTACGCTTCTCACGGCTCTCACCACCTGTGAAAGAAAGAAATCTCTTGATTGTGGTGGGATCCTTCGAGTCGGTACGCTCAGTAAGACTCTTAATAGTCTCAGGGGAGAACGATTTGCCGTCGAGAGAGATCTCTAACGGCTCGAAGCCGTGCACCTTTAACACTTCCAGGAAGATACCAATGCCTTCCATCTCCAGGAACTGGCTGTACACAAGGTTGCTGCCAGGAGAGTCGAGGATACGCTTCAACATCTCGGCATACTTCGGGCTGTGGTAGCTGAGGCCGAGAGGGTTGGGGGAGCCATCACGCTTATATAGAGAAAGAGCATCCTTGGCCAGCAGACGAAGGCATCGCTTCGACTCGCGGATAGCATCTGAGTAAGTTCCGCCAGGGACAGAGCCGGCAGAGCAATCCTTCTTAAACTTTTCACGTTCCTGTAAAAGGGAGCTCATGGGGACGGGCTTTTGCACAGGAGCAGGAGCCGTCGCGGAACTAGCTGCTGCCTGATCCAAGATAAGAATCTCTTCTTTTTCTCCTGCATCTGCATCTGCATCCTCCTTATCAACCGCCTCCTCCTCTTTCTCCACCTCTCCCATGGCACGATCATCCTCCTCCGTAACCATATCCTCCCTCTCAATCGGTATATCCTTGGCAGAGTCAATCTCCAGCTCCACCGCCTCCAAGGCCTGCTCCCTCGTCGGCCGCGGCCTACGCACATTCTTCGGAAAAGCGAACGTCCCCACCTGACGGCTGTACATACGATAACTCGGCGAGGTTGAAGAAGCGGCGAGCCCATACAACTCCGCCCACAAGCCCCCCATCTTCCCCTGCATACCACTGTCATCCCCCTTCTTTTTGCTAGCATTCAGCTCCTCCACCCGCACCGAGCAGTACTGTGCATGTACATACGGAGAGAACGGCACCCGCACAAGCTCGTCCTTAATCACTAGCGGCATCAACTCCTTCTTACTTCCTCTGTAATAGGAGATCAGACCCTGGATACGTTTACGGATGACGAGCTTATTTAAGATACGCGATTCATCCTTTGCATCTAAGAAGAACTTGCGGAACTCGTCGCCAATGGGCGGTAGGATCGGCTCCGAGTGAAAGCTCGGCGTGGCCGTCGTGAATCCCATTCTCTCCAGCTCGGCCTGGACCAATGCGACCAAGGCATCAAAGCTCGGCTGGGAGTCAACACGGGCAACCCCCTTCTCTGTCTTCTTCATACCCTCAGGAACCATTGTAAAAAAGACCTTTGTGTTCTTTCCATCCCGCTTCACTTCGACGAAATCGACGAACTCGTTCTCCTCTAAGAAGGTACGGATCGACTTCATCTGCGGATCGGAAACCGGCGATAAGATATACAGCGAGCTCGTGTGGATATAGCCACCGAGAAGATTTGTTAAAATGGCCACTTCCTCGGGGAAGTTGATCAGCGGTGTACCTGACAGTCCAAGAATCTTTGAGTTCTTAGCACCCAGTAACAGGCGGTACAGCATGTAACCACGCTTGTAGTTCTTGCTCGGATCATCGCACAGGCTCGGCTTCCATCTCGTATGTGTAACGGGCTCGACCTGGACCTTTCTCCGCTTCTGGAACATGCTCGGTAGGTTCGACAGATAGGGCTCAATGGTCCCCTGCATAAGACGGGTCAGGTTGTGCACCTCGTCGACGACGATGACGGCATTGTCAAAAATATCCGGCTGATCGCAGGCCATCCGCTTCAGCTCCTTGGCACTGATACCGTTGTAATTAATGAATGTAATACGGGACTGGATCTGGACCTGAATCTGCTTCTGGATCTGCTCCTTGTCGTCGCCTGACAAGGATGCCAGATTTGACGGCACATCGAACTCAGGGATCCAAATGGTCTTTGCCGTACGAAGATACGAGTCAGGGAGGCCGAGCACCTCCGATGCAAAGGCCTTGATCACTTCCCAGTCAGGGCGGCCCGCGTCGAACTTCTCCCAGTGATTCTCCATACGAAAATGACGAAAGCCGCAGAAGCTCACTTCACGGATGAAGTTGTCACGGAGAGAGAAGGGTGTCATAACGATAATTCTCTTCTTATCGACGGCATACATGGCCTCGGCAGCAGCGATAGCCGAGCACGTTTTCCCGGAGCCGAGGCCGTGATAGACAAGGAGGCCACGGTAAGGACTCGCTTGCCGCATGTATTCGCGGACGAACTTTTGGTATTCGTACATTTCGACGGCTGACTGCTGTCCTGCTGCAATCTTATCACAGGCGTTGTAATCGATGGATGATTCAGGAATACGTTTGGCCTCAAAGCGAGAATACATTTCGTAGATATCATCTTGAAAAGAAAGGCGTGTCCGCAAAGGGAACACGTCCTGCTTCTTCTCGCGATAAGGGTTCTCGGACTCAATGGCACGAATATCGGCGGCCGACTTAGACAGAAAGTCGTTGTCTACCTTTAGCTGCGGTGTCGATCGGACTTTTACTTGTTTCTCTATTTCCTTGGGAACAAGACCGGCCTCTATGACAACAGGAACATCGGGCTCTGGTGATACAAGGCTGGTGAGATCATCAGGCTTGACCTGTTCATTGACCTTTTTTACCGTCTCCGAGGCCCGACGAATTTGCACCTTCGTCGCCGTCGGCATACGAAAAGAAGGTATCTTCCTTTCAGACATTCTATGTTTGCATTATATTCTTAAAGGGATGGTAATCCCGGGACTTATCCGTCCTCTAACTTATCCGTCCTCTAGCCCGACCCCTCCAAGACAAGAAGAGCAAGACGAGATGCTTCCTGCTCGGCCACCTTCTTGTTCCTTGCCGTAGACGTCGCCAACACCTTCGCGTCATTCATTGGATCAATAACACCCATAGTAAAGATCCTATCATGGGGCGGACCCTTTACACTGACCTCCTTGTATCTAGGAGGCTGATGGTACTTTGACTGACAGAGTCTGAGGAGCTGATCCTTATAGTTAATATCATCGGTAATCAGGTCCACGAAGTTAATATGCTTCTCAATCAACGTGATCAAGAACTTCTGCACGTACGTAAAGGCTAGGCCGGGATTTTCCTCTGTTTCAAAGTTCTTATACAGGGCGTGCACCCATGCCTCTAGAAGACTTCCGAGAAGACGAAGGTTGCCTCGCCCTCCCTGACACACCTCCTCGACGTGTCGACTAACAATAATCCACGGCTCGAGTCCCATCTTCTTTGCGAGAAGGCCCAGCATGTTATTATTGACAATTCGTGTACGTATACGTGTAAGGAAGCCCTCGCCCCTTCCGGCATATCGCTCGTACAAATACATGGCCACGACACAGCCTAGTAAGCTATCGCCGGCAAACTCACACTCCTCATTGTCAGCATCCTGCAGCGGCAAACAATCGGGCGGCCGCTCAACCAACTTTTGCTCCTCCTTATTTTCCACCGCAGACCACTCTTCCGATCTGTCTACATAAGATTTATGTACACATGCACGACGGAATAAATCAGGCTTTGGAGGTAAAATCGTCACTCCATAGGTTTTGAGAATGTTACAGATGGTGGCGTCATCAATGCACTTGTTCTTAGGATTCCAAGGGTTGAATACTTTCAACGCAGATTCCATCTAGAAACAAACAGGACTTGAATTAGATGTCGGACTCTACGTCAACTTTATTAGACGAACCGACACTTCAAAAGAAATTAAAGTCCCATGTCTTCAACTTCGGACTTACTCCGAAGAAGAAGCTGAAGCTTCTGCGAAAGCGACTCCCTTTTACACCTCCCGTGATTGACCTCAAGGGGATATCGCATGTGATATCAATCTTTGGGGCGGAGAACTTCAATTTCGACGTGTGTAGTAAGCTCACAGCGCCCACGTATTCTGCTGGAGAGAAGCTCAGCTCAGAACTCTGCATTGATCCGAAAAAGAATGTCTCCTATGCCGACCCAGACCTTAAAAAGATATCGGGCCATTTCGGCAAGAATATAGTGCCGACCGAGCAATTCATGCCGTCGTACGAGTATAAGACTCGTAAGGAGTTCGAGAAGTTGTATCTCGATGGACTGCGAAAGGATGAGAAGAAGGTTATGGTAAAACTGTTTATTCTCATTTTCACTGAAGATCTGCTGTCAAATGCTATGGAAAAGGGGTCGTACTTCATGGATGATGAGTTCGATAACTTCGAGCGTCTCCTCTTTACAAAGCTCAGCCCATTTGATAAGGTGCCGTGCAAGAATACTGTACTGTGGGAGCTCTTTCGTAGATGCATTGATAACCGGATTAATGGATTAAAAGGGGAGTTCTTCCGTCTGAGAAAGATCCTGCCGCACGAGAACCAGGAAGTCAGGATGAAGCTTTATCTTCGGTCACAGCTCCTTCGCCTGCGGGTGGTGTTAGATGAGAAGGGTAGGGCCTGTATTAATTACACGGGGAACCGTCCCTTCATTGAGATGAAGGCATCAGATGCGGCGATCCTTGATTTAATTCGCAGGACGGTGAAGGACTTCTTTAAGAAGCAAGTTCCGGAAGGGCAGGGCGAGGATGCCCTGGAGACTCTGCTGGAAGAGATCAAGAAGCTGCCGCAGGCAAAGATTACCGAGGAGCCGTCGTCCATTTATACCGATATGCTCTCTGTAGTCCAGGTGACTCTGCAAAAGATGAAGAGTGTGGATGCGGGGCTCGATGCTGTTATTGCACGGGAGAAGGTGCGACAGGATAGGCTAGGGGTGATCGATAGTGATCTCGACCAGGTGCGGGCACGAGAATGGGATAGAAGAGATAAACTGGAGACGATCGGTGACGAGCTGGGGCTGCTAGGCGATATTGATGCGGTGAGAAAGAAGAGGCTGGAAGTTATTGACACGGAACTTGGAATGGTGGGTGAGATTGAGAAGGGCAGGAAGAAGAGCCTCGAGGATATTGATGGGGATTTGGATGTAGTGTCGCAGATGCCTATGCAGATGCAAATGCAAATGCAGAAAGGTGGTGGGGAACCATTCAAGCGTTTCAATCGGCTCCATGATGCTTTGAAGCCGAATGCCTCAAATGCCTCAAATGCCTCAAATGCCTCTAATGCCTCAAATGCCTCAAATGCCCCCGAGAAGCCAGAGGATGCAGATGCAGACGATGAGAAGACAGATGATGCGGAAGAAGAATACGAGCGAGTGTATACGACTGCCATGAGTCACTTAGATGAGATAAAGCCGAAGGATCTTCGCACAGAAGTCCTCGAGTCCGTCTGCGAGATACTCGGCGGAACCGATCTCGAGACATCCATTGAGATGGCCGTGACTCGCAAGGGCTTCTCTGTCTCAGCCACAATGAGTCGTCTTGAGGATATCGACCCCAAGGCGAAATCCTTCTTACGCTGCGTGGAAACACTTCTGGAAATCAAGGAGCGACAAATGAAGGCATACGAAGTGCCCGCGGCCAAGCCTGGACTCGAACGCTATTCGGCGACTGCTATACCCCTTCCGTCGGTTGATGAAGTCAAGCATATGAAAAAGGAGGATCTGAAGGCATTTGAGAAGAAGATGCGGCATGTATACCCCTATACAGATTCCCTGCTTGAAGATATTCATATCATTCGCAAATCACCCTCTCCGTGCTGCCTCTTCTATTCTGCAATGCTGCTCAAGGGACAGCGGAAGGCGTGCAGGGAGATTGCTGAGATGCCTGGTGCAAAAGGGATTCTGGAGGAGGTGCTCACGAAGGTTGCTTCTGTCTCTGGAGAGGTAGAAGGCCTAACCTACAAACAAATCGAGCTACCCCCAGGCTTCGCTGCTATCGCCGAGGCCGCCCGTGCCCTCGACTTCGAGTTCACCCTCCCTATAACAATCCACGAGGCGAGCCCGCCCGAATTCACAGATATTCTGGGTGAAAAGCCGTTCCTTCTGATCGGTGAAGGATCTACTCTGCACGGTATACGGGATATGGAAATCGATGTAACAGGTGAGTTGCCGAAGATACGGAAGAACGAGATCCCTGTTGGTGTACTCATGTTTCTTTATCTCTGTATAAAGTGTGATGGCCATATAGATGACTGATAAGACGAATAAGGGTTCTGCTAGCTTCGCACAGACTTCTGGGTCGTCTGTAAACGTAGCCCTCAAAGCAAAATATGCAGCCTATACTGCCCTAGTCTTCTTCCTGGTCGCTAACCCTGAAACCTATAAACTCTTCCAGCGTACCTTCGGACGTTGGGTGACGATCGCAGACGGTGGCTGCCCAACCCCCGAAGGCTTCTTCCTTCACACCGCCCTCTTTTTCTTCCTCCTCTGGGCACTCATGATGTTTCCACGAGATATATAAAGCTTTCAGTCCTAGA